>Ga0307512_10002368_pt1 | contig 24091 bp, 22 predicted proteins | sample 14_EM_MG_FD_200267 | JGI IMG/M metagenome (GOLD analysis project Ga0307512, IMG submission 200267) | Populus trichocarpa ectomycorrhiza microbial communities from riparian zone in the Pacific Northwest, United States - 14_EM | ecosystem: Host-associated > Plants > Roots > Unclassified | place...
TCAAGGGGTTGCAGAAGATGTGTTGAGTGTGCTGGTAAACAAAAGACAATGATGTCATTCTGTTCACAGTACTTGAGGAACTTATAGTTGATGTGGGATACATGTCCATCCAGTATCAGTAGTCGTGTTTCATTAGGACACCGCTGGCGACTGATTGGATCATACACCTCCATCAACCAATCATATCCAATCTTGTTATCTGTCCAACCCTTGGGAGAAACTGCCTAACATGCCATCTTATCTTCATCCGTAACATTCTTGTACCAGTCACAGATATGCCTTGCACTTTTGCCAATTAGGTAAGGGGGAAAGTTGAAGCCATCTGCTGATACAGCTTCGAGTCCGGTAATAACTTCGCGCTTACCACTCTGAGTCAGGTGTGGATTTTTCTTCCCCCGCCTTGTAATCACTTTAGTACGAGGAGAAATTCCCATTACAAAACCCTTTTCATCCACATTGGTAATAGCCTTTGGTTTTATCTTTCTCTCAGTAATAACCTTCCCTAGCTTGCGGATATGATCTTGCAAAATACGTGGGTTCCCTGTATAGGTACGTTGGCGATCGATACGGCTAGCTAACTTTGTGACAAGAATTGGATGTCAGTTGAGGAATCGTGTAATACAGTTCTTGCTGATTATATTCTTCTGACCGGGTTGAAGTGGAATCTGACGCTCTTTTGGATCCACAGCGAGTGGTTGGATCATACCCATAAGGTGATCGATTCATGGAGCAAAGCCGAAATTGTCTAACTTAAGAATCCATCGAACTATTGCTCGCTCCGCAGCTGGTGAAAATACTTGCTCGCCATGATTTGCAAGCTGACGGCTGCGGCGTCCATTCTTTCGGTGTCCGAGACTAGATTTACTGAGATTGTACACTTCGGCTGCTCTTTGCAATGATTTGAATTTTCCATCCTCCAAAGCTTGTAGTGCACACTCATACCGTTGCTCGAGATTTAGCACTGGTAAGTTCGATCGCTCCTTCATTCGAGGCATTCTAGATCTCGTGAAGGCTCAGGCAGCAACTGGGAGGGTGTTGGCTGTAGCTGTGATGGTTGCGACAAACTGACAGGCAAGAAGAGAGGGGTTGGGCGGGGTCATCAATTGATTACCCGGCAGTCTCGCTTCTCATGGATGTCTCACTTCCGTTATATTTACGTTATATACCAAAACGTTAGATATGTGTGTCCTAAACTGGATTCTGCATCCTCCTATATATATCTGCTTCCAACACCATGCGGAGGGAACTGCCACCGGCCCAGTTGTCCAAGGAATCTTTCACTACAGTTATAGTAAGTAACAAACATTCTGCTGTCACCTCATCAGTAAAGTGGGAAGTATAAAGCCATCGGGTGAAATTACTCATTGAGTTGTCAAAGAATGTTTTTGCCATTACACCTAATAGTTAATGATGCAGAAACATTTTTTTCGGTATCTAAGTTGATTGTCAGGACATTAATAGAATCAATGGTGTTGAGTCATAACTCGCTCACGCAGTCTGAATGGTGATACCAGTATGTGCAAGAAGCCATTAGCGTTGTAACAAGCTATTCATGGTCATCATTCGAAAGGGTCCGAAAGCTAATGGCACATTGATCAGGCAGAACTTCACCATCTGGTTTGACGAATAGAGCTCGGGGAGCTCATTGGCAATTCGCGAGCTTCGTTGTCAGTGCTACTGAACAGGGCTTGGATCATTCGAATACTTACTGTGTGGATAGCTGCTTTTGAGAAGTCAAACTCCTTGATTACTGTACGCAGAATGTGGTACGCTTCAATGTACCTGTCCTTGGACAGTTTGTCATCATCGACTGGGTTCAAGTCCTTGCTAAGAATTCTGAGACAGAATAGATCTCAGGCAATGTCCCATAAATCGTTTCGCGCCCCGATGTGACCCACCTTACACTTTTGCCAGCGGCGACTATCGATCGGGGATCTATCTCACATTTGCATCTAGGTGTTGCCTCAGTCAGAGAGGTTGCGCAAAGTCAAAGTCAATAAGGAATTGTTGCTCTGACCTGTGGAGCATAGTGCTCCTGGTTCCCTGGGGGAGTGTCATGGGGTGATTGCAATGACTACGGATTGTCAGGTAGAGAGTTTAATGTTGGATGCGGGTGTGGTTATTCCCCCCCTGGGTTGCCAGGAGAAAGAGTGATTGATTGCACCGAGGTATTGTCAGTTGAGCTGGGGGTGGACATTTATGCTTGTACTTGCCTGCTGCTGGTAGTCGGATGAACTCACTCTCCATCACTTGAAATTGTTAGTTGAAACGATGGATGGTTGTTTCTGGTCCTACTAACCCGCCACTGGCTGCTGGGAGGACAAGGTGTTCACATGTAGATATTGTCCATCAAATGCAGATGTCAAGCTGGATGTGTCATTACCGCTCCATGGTTGTTCAAACTGGATGAATGACTACAGTTGTTTAATATTGGTGTTCTTCGACAGGGGGATCGGGGTTCATGGTTATGGCCATCGCAATGACTCACCTGGTGGACTTCCGAGCTCTCGTTGCCACCATCATTGCCCCTGGATTGGTGCCACTGCCGGCCATTTTCACTGGTGTGTGTCCCAAGGCTACTGGCCCCGGAGTTTTGATGATCATTGTGCCTGCTGCTGCCCTGGGAACTCCCACTGTGATTTTGATCAGTGCGGCCACCGCTGCTGCCGGATTTTTTAGAACAGTTGCAGATGCTGTTGCCAGATCTGGTTCTCTTTGCCATTCTGTGCGTTGAATGTTGCTGGGCAGGTTTACATTGGGTGTATCTGCTTTGCATGTTCTCGGAATCCACAGCTCGTGACCATTCATTATTCAGTGCATTTCTATCCGCTGTCACCTATAAACAACCATGTCAGAGTTGACAATGGACCCAATGATATAAGTTCCCATGTCAGAGTTATGGTCCATGTGCAAGTCGAACTTATGCTGTAAACATGTCAGAATCAAGTTCATTGTCAAAGTTGAGATTATAGCATATATGTTGGGTCTTCCATATGAGAGTTGAAGTAATTACTGTATAGGTGATGTTGCTTCAGGTGTCAGAGTAGGGTAGTTGTCAGTTAGGGTGAATGTCAGAGTTAGGGTGATTGTCAGAGTTAGGGTGATTGTCAGAGTTAGGGTGATTGTCAGAGTTAGGGTGATTGTCAGAGTTAGGGAGACTGTCAGAGTGAAGGTGAGTGTCAGAGTCGAAGTGATACTGTGTATGTTGGGTCTCCCGAGTCAAAGTTGAAGTAATGCTGAATTATAGGTGGAGTTGCTTGCCATATCTGAGTAGGGTGGTTGTCAGAGTTAGGGAAATTGTCAGAGTTGAAGTTATACTGTATACAGTGGGTCTCCCAGGTCAAAGTTGACGTGATGCCATATTATTGGTGGGGTTGCTTCCCGCATCAGAGTAGGGTGGTTGTCACAGTTAGGGAAACTGTCAGAGTTAAGGTAATTGTCAGAGTCAAAGTTATACTGTGTATGTTGGCTATCCCGAGTCAAGGTTAAAGCAATGCCATATTATAGGTGAGGGTGCTTCCCATATCAGAGTAGGGTTGTTGTCAGAGTTAGGGAAGATGTCAGAGTCGAAGTTATACCATATACATCACGTCTCCCAAGTCCAAGTTGAAGTGAAGCCATATCGTGGGTGTGGTGGCTTTCTCTATCAGAGTAGGGTGGTGGTTAGAGTTAAGGAAATTGTCATAGTTAAGGTAATTGTCAGAGTTATACCATATATGTTGTGTCTCCCATGTCAGAGTCAACATTATACTGGACTTTTCCATGTTCAGAGTAAGTTTTATAGGTTCCATAAGTGAGAATTGAGGTTATACTACTTTGTTAAGTTTCAGTAATCTGCCAATCTTCCCAGTGACATTCTTGCACACAAAGCCCTATGTTGGGCCACACTATGAGACCCATTTCCCGGGACCACTGCGTGATCTCACGCTGCAGATCACACCACACAGGTGGATCTTGATACGGCACAGTATGATCATCACTGCTATGCAAGTCTAAGGAGGAGAAATTGTCATGACTGGTGTGATCTCACAAGTCCATCGAGATCTCTCCACCAGTGCTCCACACTCAATGGCCACTGTCCTGACCAGAGGGTGAACTAAATAAAGGCCTGAAAATTCGAATATTGCATTGCAAGTAGTATAGCATCATACAACTGCAAATGGTTGGAGGTCGATGAAATATGTGGTGCAGCTCCCCACTGTACAGCAGTCATCACCTAGGACCTTTCAGGAGGTATCTTACCTGGTTAAGGGTTGGATGACGCATATCCCTGGGGTGGTAGTTTGTGTTTGTTTGTGGTTAGGCCCCCATATCCCTCCAAAGGCAGCTGTGAAAGGTATGGTTGGACCCTGCAGGCTGCACTTATCCAATATCTGGTTTGTGACCACTAGTGTTCCCGGATCTACAGTACAGTCAGTAGTTAATGTCGGGCATAAGAAATTGGCACTGTACTTGTGAGAAGAGTAGCATGTGCTTCTCAGTGCAATCAGTCAGAACATCCTGTCAAAGTGACCTTCTCGGAGTGGCCTTGTCCGAGTGAGCTTGTCAGAGTGACGTTGTCAGTGCGACCCTGACAGAGCGACCTTGTCAGGGCTGAGTTGTGCTCAATTGGTATATATTAGTCACAACTGGGCCATCCAATTGAATCAGATGATTTAATGTCACAGAACCATTGTAGTTGACTGTGAGGCCCCGGGGATTGGGTTAATGAGTCAAAGTCACGGACCCATTGTAATTTAAAGTGTGGTACTTCTGATGATCTTTGCATCTTTATGTTGGGAGTATGTAGTACATATATAGGTCATGGAGTACATTGGTAGCACTATCACAGGTACTAGAAGGTGTACACTGATATGACATAGAATTCCATTCTCTTCCCATGACGTTATCGACCAGACTACCCTAGAATGCCTGTGCCAACTTGCCATCCATCCGAGAGGCTCAAAAGTTGCCGGTCGGACGATAATATATCAGTTATTTACACAGTCAGAGTCGTAGCTACTCCATGTATTGGCTCTGCAGCAAAGCCCATCAAACGCATGCCATGTCAGATTCATATTCAAAAGCACTAATGCATCCCTCTTCAGCACTGTGAGTGTGTTTCATATTTTTGCAGTGAATACACACTAACCACAAACTTGAGCCTACAACAAGGTGGCATGGATATTTTGTTGGATAGGACTATTGTGTTTCCGCTCTGCATATGTAGTATTTTGGCTTTTCTATGTCTTCAGGGGTTAGCCTTAGCTATTATTGGTATTAAGGGATGATGGTATAGTGTAACTTTGAGGTGTCCCTGTGATATGGTTTTAGCAAGTACTGAACCCGTCGTGTATTGTCGCCTTCACTGTAGAGTACTTGCTTGGAAATACTGTTAAAGAGCCCTTACCAATAGAGATTTCGCATTGTTGAATGATGAAGGCTTTTGGTCCACCGAGCATGGTCATGGTACACTCTTTGGAGAGTCGCTGCCAGAGCGGTTGTCAGATTGTTGTCAGAGTTGTTGTCAGTGAGCTTCTGTCAGAGCGGCTGTTGTCAGAGTGGCCGCTGCCAGAGTGGCTGCTGTCAGTGTGGCCGCGGTCAGAGTGGCAGTCAGGCTGGTCGGCAGTCAGGCTGGTCGGCAGTCAGGCTGGTCGGCAGTCAAAGTCAGTGACTAAATTTCTCCATTCGCCAGTATTAGTCATCAATACAGCTCGAAACTTGTCCAACAGGCAAACCTCACATCACACCAAAGCAACCCCAAATCCATCAGGGCAACCCCGGAAATGCAAACAGAGAACACAACTGTGAACCCAAAAGAGACATCCCAAAATGAAGAACCCACCCAGAACGAAAATATCCACTGACCAAAAAGTGAAAAGTATAGAAACAGCACAAATTAACCAACTTCCATTTTTACAGCACTACATTGACCAATCACAGCAGACCGGAGTGCCTGTGGCGAAATTTTTCCAATCAATGTACCATCTAGTTGATCAGCATCGACATCATTGACCTCACTGGCAGCATTCTGGAGAACCCCCGGCCCGTATACCGTTGGTGGTTTCTTCATCCGCTATGTGTTATCAATCAACCGATTAATCATGGCAAGGTTGACCAATCCAGTTGTCAGTTGCATTTGCTGTTGACTAATCCACCGGACATGCGACCATGTTTGATGTTCCACAGATTAATTTATACCCTGTTCTACCATGACGGAATTTCGGCAAGTATAATGTAGATTCAAGCCCTCATTTCTCGTCAGAGTTGACAACAAATGGACTCTCACCTTCCCGGCATTGATTTATGACATCTTCACGGAGGCACAGGCATCGGAACTCATTGAACTACCGATAGCAATACAATTGGAGCCTCAGACGTGACAGCACTGGGCAAAGGTAATATTATTGTCATATGAATAGTAGATGTCAGAGTTTAATGACACAGTTGATATGAGTGGCAGTAAGTGGGATTGTGAAGAAGTGCTAAGTTGTTCGACAAGCCATTGGGTAAGTGACCAATATACCCACAGAATCACCTTCTGTGCATTGTCCTTCACTACTAAGGTGTTCCCGAGATAATGTTTGAGGGAAGTCAACTTTGGAGGCCCAAACCACAATGCAGTCTCGATCTGATCATGAGTTATACTGTTGACCTTCTTAGGCGCAGGTATTCGGTTCGTCTTCCCTGGGATAGACTTTGGAAACTCGGAAAAATCAGTCCACAGCATGGTCAGGTGTGGTTTGCCAGAGTCAGCAGCCCCAGTAGGTTTTGACCATAATCGTTTCAATCAAGATGTTACAGGATCCATCGGGGCATCGCCAAGAATAAGCACTATGGGGAAAAGGGGAATACACCGCCAACATGGTCCTAAAGGCTTCGTGTTGCCCATTCTTGTTGCCCGCGCAGAGGTAACCCCGGTGATTCTCACTCTAGGCCCCATAGTGCAATCATTGATGAAATTCATGTGAAACTATCTAGCTGCAGAGGTTTTCGTGAATGTACCAAGTTTGTTGGTTGCATGCATTGGACGGACATTGATGATGGGCTTTGGGTCCTTGAACGGGATATGGCTCACCATTCTTCACCGTAGGATCAGTGTACATAAACCTGCAAAAGCTTGCGTCTAAATAGTTTCGCCATGGTGGTGCTGTCTGATCACTATATCCGATGATTGCGTGGCCCTTCATAACTTCCCCACTTCACTAATTCGGGGCAACATATATGCATTCCAAGTCCTTGTTGTGCATTGAATACATGTTCCGAAATCTGGGCCTGTCTTGTACAGATTGGTAACTGCCGTGAACCCTGCATGATGTTCACAAAATGAGATATTACTCCTGTTCGTGGCCCAATCGTCATCAATAGTGATAGTATAATTGAATGTATCTGGCGGCAGATGTGGAGTCAACCATGATGAACTCTCCAGACAATGAAGGATCCATCGCAACACTTCGATGCCATTTGCCAATTGGCTTGCCATTAACATCCATTTGTATTGCAGCTCCAGACTGAGTATACAGGACGCCATATGCATAATGTACTCCCGAGAGTCCATTTCAATCGACATGCCATTAGCCTTCCTAACCTTGCCAATTGGGGTCCCGCTCATTCTCAACCTGTGGGCCTCATCCAGGATCACGCAATGATATATGCCAGGGCCTCAAAATTTTGAACCATCAGCTTCCTCCTGGTTGAAACGCTGGTCATAGATCTCAATGGTTGAGGACATCACTATTCCCCATGGTTCACCATGAAGAGTGGCTCGATGGGATCCCCTCCTCCTGGAAGAAGTACTGTAATGGAGATGTGGACTTAACTCAGTGTACTGAGTCACTGCAGCTTCCCATTCTGCCACCATCAGTTTAGGGCTATTTCAACCTTAGCTTGAAGTCACAATAGTGGATTATACTCCAGTCATACCTTAGAATAAATGTCGGGAGGTGGAGCTCGCACTGTGGCTTTCATCGCTCCAATCGGACTGACTCATCCCAGTCCACGTTTGCTTTGTGGTCGTTCATGTGGATCACCTATTTGTCGAATCCAGGTGGTGAATTGTTGATCTTTTGTTTATAGACATTAACCTGCTAACATATTTAAGCCAGTGCTGTCAGTGTCCGATGATTGTTAGTGTGGCAAATTGTGTATCTCATGGGCACAGTAGGGTCCAACTTTGCCAGTACCACAGTCATCAGCCAATCAACCACCCTTCCCCAAGCTATTCACCTCCTCTGCCATCCAATTCGCTGCAATAATTTTGTGCAGTGGTGACTGCGTGGGTTTCTTGAGCAGCTTGAAAGTTCTGATCTCCAGGGTGATGCCTAATGCTGCCATTGACTCCTCCAAGTGTTCTCTCTGGAATTCCTGGTTATGCATCAGCTCTGCTAACCTGTGATTAAAAATTAGCTTCATTCAACATTCTGACAGCTGGTCTCACAGTGGGCCGAGCTCTGACACAGCTTTGACAACAGCTCTGACAGTGGCTAAGCTCTGACAGCAATTCTGACAGCAGCTCTGTCAGCCGTTCAGACAACAGCTGAGCTCTGACAGCAACTCTCACAGTAGCTCTGACAGCAGCTGACCTCTGAAAACAGCTCTGACCGCAGCTCTGACAGCAGCTCTGACAGGATCTCTGACAGCGGCTGAGCTCTGACAGTAACTCCACAGCTCTGACAGCTACCGCTCTGTCAAGGACAGTGACTCACCAGTCTACAATGACATTATCCATCTGGTCCTCCTTCATTGCTTGCGCATCTGGGTCGTTGGCTCCCTCTGGATCTGTCTGGGTGATGTTGTTGAACTCAGCATCGACCTGATTGAATTCTTCCACATATTGAATGTCAAAATCTTGGACAGCCTGTTTGACAGTCTTGCCTAGGGATCGACTCAGTGGTGCATTAATAGTAATTGGAATGATCCCCAGTTCAGAATTGTCCTGACCCTCCGGCATCCCCAGTCTTTCTTCCGTCCCTTCACATTCCTCCTGCCTTCGGTGAGCAATGTTTCCAAATGCGTGGTTTGGTTCAGGGTCCAGGTTGGAACAAAACTGGAACTGTTGCAACAGGTTATACCCCATCAACACACCGAACTGCACCGAACCTGCGTGTTGTTGGCCGGTTACACAATGTTACAAACCCAGAACTTTGACTTCAACTAAGTATTTGTGTTCTCATCGTATCACAATATGATATATATGTCAAAGCTGCAGTTCTCCATGCTCTTTCACCTCCTGTTCTCCAATTTGCAATCCGATCAGTATTCGTTGAGTCAGTGCGAAAAATACCCAATGTTCGGCGTTATGTCACTGCGACTCAACGAATATTGATCTGATCACAAACGGGAGACCAGATGCTCAAAGAGCATGGAACACTGGATCTTTTACACATATATCATACTGTGATGGAATCAGAACTCAACTACTTAATCAGAGCCAAAGTTCTGAGTTCGCGAAAATGGGGCTCTGGTGTATGTAAAACCTGGCGAAAATACCGCGGTTTCAGGTGTGGTTCAGGTTTGGAACCGCACATCATCACACGGTTCGATTCTTTGGCGGTTCCACCACCAGCCCGGGGCCATGGTTCCGGTTCCAACCTGGACCGCAGCCGGGTAACCAGGAAGCATCGCCAAATTTGCTTCTCCCCCATCAGAACGTCCAATGCATTGGCACTGATTTCGTCTCCGGAACTGTCTAGTAAGTCAAGAACTGAAGGCTTGCAATCTTCATCCTCTTCTTTGACACTGATGGTTGATACTCGTTCCAGGTTGAGGGGGTTGGTCTTGATAAATTCGATTTCATTGTTGCTCTCATCCATTATGACCATCTTGTTGATGGCACCAAATTTCACCATCAGACGGCTTTCAATTTCGGCAATGGTCAGATAGTCATCCCTGCTCAATTCATCTAATGGACTGTTAATAAGTTCAAATCTGGACAATGGACTATTACCCTGGGTGGAAGCTGTGCTTGCCAAACATGAGTCAACAGCCCGCAAGTGGGTTGCTAGATCATATCGCTCGGTAATCACGGAATCATGTTAGTCATAACACAGTGGCGCATTTGGATTTGTTGTGAAAGCTCCCAGAACATGAGGTCATTACAACTGTTCCACAATATCTTCCGGGTAATCATCTTCCATCCACTTCATGAAACAATCAATATGGTCTTCTCCGGCTTTTTGGTATCAATTCCCAGGTGAGGTGCCTCCCAAAACAGATTCAGCTGGTGAGCTGGTTGCACAGTGTTCAGGCCTCCTGCTGCTGAGATCTACAAGTGAAAGTGGCAAGGGATCGCCAGCATCAGTCCGTCCGAAAAAGGGTCGCTGGAGGGCACTGCGGGATCTGTTCATCTCACCTGGGTTAAATCCAAGCGACTAATCATCCCCCTGAACAGGCGAAACCGTAGGAGATGGTGTTATGCACAATTCACCTGATCGTGTAGTGCCTCTATGAGTTGTACTACTACCCTGTGTTACTGAATCTCCCCTTGGTCGCAATGATGTTGGGTTTGAAACTGTGGATGTTGTTGACCCAACACAAACATCTGAAGTGCATTTATTGATAGGTGGGGAAGGAGGGACCAGGATATGGTTTAATGAAGGAGCTGATGTGATCTTTGGTGCGGGGCTTGATATGGTAGTTAGGTTTGTAGCGGGGCTCGTTGGAGTCTTGAACTTTCTGCCGGGTCTTTGTGGGGTGTGCCAAGGTGTGGGAGTGGCCCTTCGGGCGACTCTTCTTTGTACGCATGAGATCAGTCTTTGCATTGTACGGACATCATCATCATTGAGCTTTGGATTCGGTTTAAGTCCCAAGAGATCTTGTAAGTTATCACCAAGTGTCATGTCAATGTTTGTCAATTTTAAAGACTCAATGTCAGAGGCTTGATGTCAGAGACCCAATGTCAGTGACTCAATGTCAGTGACCCAATGTCAGTGACTCAATGTCAGAGACTCAATGTCAGCGTCGGATTTACGAACCTTGTCATGCATCATTGCTACACCACACACCACGGTGTACATGTTGATATTGGTGTACGAAAGGAGAGTGGATTTGTCATGCTGTGTTATCCATCCCTGGAGTGCTGCAAGGTCTTCCGTGAGTGCTGACTGGCTAATCACGGCATCAATGTCCTGGGTTGTGTTCTTTAGCACACAGGCACAGATTTCTTTGGTCCATATCGAAATGCCAGTAGGCCATCTTCATGCAACTCATGGTGGTGCCATAGTGATGGTTGTTTGGTGCAAATGAGGGTCACTGAGTGCATATGAGGGTCGCTGAGTGGATATGACGGTTGTCAAGTTCACGTTGATTGATCTCAGTGCATAGGTGAGGATTGTATGCATTATATACCAACTGGTACTAGATGCACTCTGACCCACCCTCGATGGGATGACCACTCCAATACACATTGTTACTGTGATGCAAATATACAAGTTGATCTGGGTGAGAAAGCGCCACAGATTCAAGTGAGAAGAGTCTGAAGAGAGAAAATGCTAGTTGGTTGAGACTGGTCGGAATAGGTAGATGCATACATGTCGGTAGTTGTTTGGAAGGCCAAACACAACAGGGTTCAAAAGGAAATGAGGGGTTGTAGTTTAGCAATGCCGATTGGTGCGTGGCCAAAGCATCAACTCACACTGTGCCATTTAGGGAAGCCAACAATGGTGCTTAGAAGCGGAACTTCCAGCATTCCACAGAAGGAAACGCTAGGGGCTGAAGATGATATACTCCACGGCGAAAGATAGTGTATGAGACAACAATATCACAAGGCTAGACTAGCATCCAAGTCAGTCTAGGGTGGGCTGAATACACAGCATTGGGATACATTATAGGAGCCTCACTACAATCAATTTCCAGAGGGCACCATTCGCAAACTTTTCACCTTCAAGAGTGCAGTTCTTTGTTTGCACTTTATGTGGCAGGGTCTTTTCCTGACAAAGGGGTCTCACTCATCGCCGCCATTCAACAAATGGGGATGTTCGCCCAAATTCTACGAATCTTTCCGTGTCAGATGGGCTAGACTCCAAACTAGCAGATGACATTCCCCAATTCGATGATGATTCACTCAGCCAGCCACCTGAGACTGAGATATGCCCCATCACAGGATCACCAATTGATGACACATTACAAGTTGTTTCTATTAAGGATGATGACTTGGACCCCCTTGCTCCGTTTGCTATACCACAATGATCACTACTTTGTCGTTCTAATGTGTATACCTACCTAGGGAAAATCAAAGTGCACAACATCATCAAACGAAGACTTATTATACCTGCAGCGAATGCGACAAAACATGACAAGCTCTATCAACTCATTGCGGACATGCAAGAAACGGACAGACTTTTATGCGGATGGGGGGAGAGTTCTGTTAATATTGAAGGAAATGCTACCGCGATCTTGTATTGGAACCCTATTGGAGTGGTGTAATATATCTAGAGTTACCAGCGTGTCCAAATTCCCGGTTTGGTTCCGGGTCCGGTTCCACCCAGAATCGCACTGTTGCAATGGGTCTTTCCACACCAGAAACCCGCACCATTGCAATTGGGCCAGTTTTACCGTCAAAAACCCGGGATTTCAACCTCACACCTTTGACCCCAATTAGGTATCTCAGTTATGCTCGTATCGTGATATGATCAATACGTAGACTGCGTAGTAGTAGCCCCTCATTCCCATCCCGCATTCAGATTGGCAATCGGATCAATATTCGGTGAGTCGCTATCGAAAACCGGGGAATTTCGCATAACATTTGGTGCCATTCCCCAGCAATTCCACTACTATTGGTTGGATCACAAATCTGAATGTGGGAAGTGAAAGACATCCTGAAACTGCACAATCTACATATTGATCATGTAACAATACTATCAGAACCCAAAAACTTCGTTGGAGCCAAAGTTGTAGGAACTGTAAAATCGAACCACTGTCCGGTTTGGGTTCCATGGCGGTTCCTGTCCCACACCAGGGCATCTGGTTCAGTTCCAACCCTTACAGTGGCCAGGCAACCCGGAACCGTTGCTAACACTACCTAGAATCAACGATATATCCTAGGACATCCCTCGTTGAAGAACCATGTCTGGTACACGCTGGTCAAACAAGTAGATTGAAGTGGCCAACGCAGATACACTGAGATGTGGACCGCAGATTGGTGGTGGAAAATACAGGCAAATTTCCTTGTATTGTCAGAGAGATTGCTTCTTGTCAGATTTTCATTGTGTTTGGGTGAGTTAGAATTTCAGAGAGAGCATGTCAGAGAAATCGTGTCAGAGATATCATGTCAGAGAGATTGAGTCAGAGAAAATGTGTTGGAGAGAACATGACAGAGAGAACATGTCAGAGAGAATGTGTCAGAGAGAATGTGTCAGAGAGAACATGTCAGCGAGAACGTGTCGTAGAGCATGTTTCAGACAGACTGTGTCAGAGAGTGTAGCAGAGAGTGTCGGAGACACATTGTCAGAAAGCGCATGTCAGAGAGTAAGTCAGAGAGAGCGTGTCAGTTTCATCACATCAGAGTGGGTAGCATGTCAAGAGTGTCAGCTCCAGTGGTGACCGGATTTGTCTAGATGTTAGAACCTCATGACTTATTGCTAACACATTCTAGAAATCTTTGCCAGATAGATCAACAGTTGTCCCCATTACACTCGGCAGTGACGAAACAATCCTCTCTATGCTATGTGGCGACAAAACGGCATCATTGGTGTATCTCAGTATCAGTAACCACTCCAAAGCGAAGAGACTATATGTTAACATGAAAGGATTAATACTACTCGGTCTGTTACGGAAATGTCTACAAGGACCACCAACCCACACCAATAGCTTCGCCTATCTTGAATCTGTTGCATTGATATTGCACACTCTATAGGAGCTGGCAAAGAGCGGAATAGTGATTCAGTGGGCAGACAATCGCACTCATCCAGCATTTCCCCAAATTGCATCCTTCCTTTCAGACTACCTAGCACAGTGCACCATACATATGGAGAAAAATGGTTTGTACCCACAGTGTGGGATATGCCCAGATGACATGCCAGGCTTCGCCCACACGTCCATGCTCCACCATTTGCAATCATAGCTTCATTTGTCCACAACAGCTGCTGAGAAGGTGGGGCTGTAGAAGTTTGCTGACTGTCCAACTTTTGCCGATGCCCATGCAGGTTGTAATATATAGAGATGCATGAATGTTGACCGGTTGCAGCAGCCAATGAAGGGCTTATCCAAAGTACACGCCTGGGAATGAATTGTTGGTTATCTGAAAGATATTCATGGCCAGGAAAAGGGTTTGGACCTGATTTATGAACCAATGTCCATAATTCCTCAGGTCTCTAACATATGCCAGTTTTGAGACGAACTTACTCACATGGAACAATGGACCACTGCTGACTACAAGTACATGGCGAAGGTCTACCTTGGTGTGCTTGTCCTTCTTCTTGAAGGGCATTCCGACCACCTTTAGTTCATCACATCTCTCACTGACTTCATAGTGATTACCAGCTACCAATCCAACACCGAAACCATGCTGAAATACCAACATTGTGCACTTACTGGGATCAGTAGCAACATCCACCACGTCCAATCATACCGCAGAAGCCACAGAATGAGCGTGATTCTCAAAATTCAATTCCTTCTCCACTATATTGAATGTATTACGGAAATGGACTCTGCTGCTACTAGTGACACTGAAATATCTGAAGCCACTCACAAAAACCTCATCAAGGATGGCTACCATTCTTCCAACAAGGTTAACTATATTCTGCAGATGTTATGATGGGAAATGTCACATGTGCCTATTTCATATCAATCAGACAGTCAGTATTCTACTGCATGTCAGTATGTCAGATCCCCTCTCTCCGAAGGCAGATATATGCAGAAAGCTTCTGTTGGGGGATTCTCTGACATCTGACAAATTATCATCTAGTTTGATACCTATTATCAACAGAGTGCTGAGCAAACGCAATACAATTGCAACTCTGTCATTTCGAGAGGATATCAGAATATCAGTGTCTATGGATGATCTGATATCCTATTTTTCAACATTTCAAGTGGATACGAGCACCAGTCTAGGCTAACAGACCACTGGATGCAATGCATAGTTGATTCTGCATGACAAGGCATACCGAATCAATGGTGTCACAGTCACAATACAGCATCACAATGATCCAGATACAGTTGTAGTTCAAAATACAGGGTGTGTCGAGAAGTGGCATTGACAAGGGAATCAATCTGACAATATTTTGATTCAATTAGATCGAGCACCAATAAACAATAGTTGGGTACATCAACAACGATAGTGCAGCGCCAAACTGATATGCGCTTTTCGTTTTTGTGATAGAATCACTACCGGGGAAGCCAATGCTACGGGGGGGTAATGTGGCGGATGGTACCTCACAACATAATTTTCATAGCGGATCCAGAGTATCAATCTTCTGCAAAGCCAAGCACATACCAAGGAATGATAATGTGTCGGGATGCTCTGCCACGAGTGCAACTCATTGTCGATGTTTCTTCGGTTCCTACGCCAGTGCAACTTGTTCGGAGTGGCGAAGATAACCAATACCTACTCAACCAGTACGCATGTTTGGAATCGTATAACATGATATACTAGATTGATCAGTTATGATGATCTCAACAGGGATGCATGCAATCCAGTTCAGCATTTGGCACTGTGTCAGAGCCAAACCGAGCCAGAGCCTATCTCAGAGTCTTGCTTGTCAGTCATAATCATCGCAGCCGGGATAGTCAGAGCGTCTCAGAGTGCACTTGTCAGAGCATGTCAAAGTGCACTTGTCAGAGCCATGTTTATCCTAGCTGGGATTGTTGGAGACCTTGTCAGAGATCTTGTCAGAGACCATGTCAGAGCTGCACTTGTCAGAGCCACACTTGTCAAAGCCACACTTGGCAAAGCCACACCTGTCAGAGCCACACTTGTCAGGGCCAATGTACTTAGCCTTATAATATACTCCTGAATCCACAAAATGAAAGATTCATTAGATCGATAATTCAATCATGGAGGCTCTGAAGCACAGGTAGGTTCAACTCTATCTCTGTCAGATCTCAAGAGAGCTGGAAATCATTTATTGCAGCCGGCGTCATCAGATCATGTCAAAGCGCACTTTTCAGAACAATGCTTATCAGACCGGGGATTGTCGGAGACCATGTCAGGGACCATGTCAAAGCTGCACTTCTCAGAGCCTCATTCGTCAGGGCCACACTCGCCAGGGCCACATATATCACAGCCAGAATTGTCAGAGACTATGCCAGAGCACACTGTCATAGGCCGGATTATCGGAGACTCTGTCATAGCCACATTAAACAGACCACGATTGGCAGGGACCATATCAGAGCCATACTTGTCACAGTAGAGTGGTGATGAAATCCAGGCAGTGGTTGCGGTACCAATCTCATGAGAAAAATATCAATCGTCTCAGGAAGGTCACATATTGCCGAAACACAGGTCAAAATAAGTGTAATTTGGTATGTGCACATTGCCATTAGTCGATGAACATATGTCGACTGTCCACTACTCTCACTCCAAACATGTTTCCCAATTTAAACAGTGACATTTGACTATGTTATAGAGTTGATGACCCAGATCCCTTCGCTGGAGTGGTGAGAGCTATTGCGGAAGTGGTAGAAGAGGTGAGCTTTGTGTATATATTGAGCTGAATGCATTCTATGTGAAAAAAGTAGCAAATATCTTGATTAATGACATGATTGCTCCAATATGACATGTTATTGTGACTTAGCTTTATTGAATATGAACACCAACTTCTTGGTATCTGAATCGGTATGACAAATCATGTGTGTAAGTTGAGACTCGCACACACTAGATGACATGATATCTTGCACACAGTAAAAATGTAAGCGAGCATGCCACAATATTCCACAACTCAAGGTAATAAACCCATAATGTACTGCGGCCCATCAGTAACATCAATAACATATCATTGTATGCGCTAATTGGTGTGAGCAACTATTCCGGTTTTGGACAGTTTCAAATATAGCGGGTCAAAGAAAACCCAGAACTGTCTCGTTCGGTTCCAGTTATTGCCAAAATATTCCCCTAATTAAGTCCACCAATATTGATCAGAGAATTTAGAGCTTGGTAGGTGAATTATGCAGTGTTGCATGGCGAATCTTTTAGAGGTCTCCGATTTTTGATATCTTTGAAACTCAGCAAGCGGCTTTGAAAATACAGTGATTTTTCGCCCAAAAACGATGTTTTTGCACCATTGCTTGCCGAGTTTTAAAGATATCGAAAATCCGAGACCACCAAAAGATGCGCCATGCAACACTGCATAATTCACTTACCAAGCTCTGAATTCTCTGATCAATATCGGTGGACTTAAGTGGGCAGGTCGCTTGAAAAATCATCGATTTTTGATGTGGTAAGGCTATTGCCACGCAGACCTATAACACCGGTCGGTTCCAAATATGGAACCATTGCTAACACTAGCGCTAATGCGCTTAACATATCTCGGTTAGGGTAACCTCAAAGCTTTTCCCGACGGATCATGCTAAAATTCACCTATTATACAATCAAGTCGCATCACAAAGTCTCAGGTTATAATTGCTTAGTGTGGTGAAATTATTGTGGTTTTTGGGTAAGTGGAGCCTGTTGCCATTGTCTACATGATCTAGAATCAAAAGTTATAATGCAGGGGTTACCACTCAGTAACATATGCAGTTAACTGAATCAATGATCAGTAATTCTGCATTTTTTGAACTTCTGACATACTGGGCACAAATATATTGATTCCCACTATGATACTCAGTCGTATTAATATTGAATTCCGTCTATTGCAAGATTACTTCAGTAATTTTGACTTCAATATTGGGAGCCACAGATTCTAAAAAATTGAATAGTACTATGGATTATTAAGGGTCAGTATGGATTGTGTAGATAGTTCATTGTAAATTATTGATTATTATTCAAGCTGATATATATTATCCACAATGTAACTTGACAGATTGATCTGTAACAAGTTCCAAAGATACTCTTCGACCAGGTGATAGCAGTCTACAACCTGAAGATGTATTGGATTCTCTGGTGTTTATGGTGATAAATGTCAAACTGAGTGTGCTTGCCCTGGAGTGTGATTTACATTCACATATACATAGTGTGTGATGTGTATTAGCTGTATCACTTCATCACAGCGATTATCACTTTCGATAGAGCAGGATACAAACTACTTGAAACATTGTTGCCGCCAGATATCTCCCTCTGATCAGTTTGCATCAATGTGATTGTGGAATTACAATTGCAGTGATACACAGAAAGAGCTTGGTACTATATAAAATCTGTCATACAATATCTGTTTTTGAAAGAGGTTCTATTATTGTTCAACTTTATGGTTGGAATTTCGCCTAGAACTCAGTTGCCTTTCTTCTATTATAACTATATTATTGTGATATAACCAATGCATATTGCACAACACAATTTAAGATGATATAATTGTTCTGGAGGGATTGATGACATCATACTCGTGGTTGGTACCTAGATTTGACCATGTCGCTTTGTGCCAGATATTGAATTGCACATTTAGTTGTATACCTTTGACCAAAATGAACTATTCTTATTGTACTGTTGTATCCAACTGTAGTGTATTGAGTAACAACATGAAATGTATATAACTCTATATCATATTATTGCAAACTTTGCTTTGATACCGGATATCCTGAAATTGTATTCTGCGACTCTGTTACATTCTGTTCCCCATATACACTAAATATTTCCAGCAGCTAATGTTTACAAGGTTATTTCTGTAAACTTTTGCTGGGGGGTATTACAATATAGCATTCTGTAAACTTCTAAATTTAACAGTGTTTATGCATCTTCTCTATATCCTGTTTCTGTCAATTTACCAATTGCTATGTTGCAGCCTAATCGAAACCTCAGGAACAATATTACACATAATCCTATTGCCATGTTGTATTAATTGATTTGGATGATCAATACTGATACAGAGCAACAAATGCCATCCACATAATAGATTTCGTTATTGGCACCACAAATGTCATTGATATGTCAGTTATTCAGCTTATGATCTGATCAAGGCAAGTTAAGTGGGTACTGAATTGGCATACTCAAAGTGTTAGTCTCAGCGAAACTATATTGCAAAATTGATCTGCCATTTAACCAGATCTGAAACTTGGAAGATGAACATGCTAGTACAGAAACATTTGGAATGGATGGCATAAATTCCAAGAGCAAAGAAGTACTGAAAAAGGAAAGCACTACAGATAATTTGCAACTATATATCTAGTTGCACAAACCTTACAAATTGAAAATACATAATACCAATCATAACAGATACCAGCATCAGATTTTACCTTATAATATCGAGGAATTGGTTTGGTGTAACATCTAAACTACTCTCTACCTGCTTACTTTCACCAGAAAACAACCAATTTGTGCAGTAGATATTGATATAATGGTATTGGGTATAACGCTTGAATTCAAACTAATGATATCTATACTGTTTATCTGATAAATCCAGCAGCTCATTACCAGTTGAATTCTGCCCAGCAGGACAATATATTCATGTAGACACCTGCAATTTCACTGTCACCAGGATTGTTTCGAAGATTGCAAAGTGTACAATTCAGCAGGATAATGTTTCTCCTCAATCTCTGTGTTGCTGGTGAATAAAACTACATTGATAAATCAGACTGTGACATCAAGGGATGAAAATGATATATATTCAGCATTACACACCCAGGGTGTCCAATTTAGCAATCGCTGGGTGCATATTGAATGCTGATTGCAATTTGGAATGTGTTAGCAAATATTATTTCTCGCCTGCTGTTCATCTGTTCATCAACCAGGTTGCTGGGAGCATCGCTGGAAGGCATCATGACAAAGCTAGATTTGGCTAGTTTACATCCACTGAGACATTCAGTCACTGGGATGTGTATTGGAGAGTTAATTGAGAACAGTTGAATATTCTGATTTGATTAATATCTGGAATTTAGCATTAGTATCACCTGTGAACTCATCCTAAAACAAAGTGCAACCAATGACAACAATGTCAAGGTTAACATGAACATGAATAAAAGTAAAAGAGGTAGACCAAGACACTATGTAGTGGGACTAGCTTGGTTCAGAGTGATTGACTACCTTGTGAAAACTATCTCAATAGAGTAATGTCACTGATGTTACTCTGTCATTGGATTCATTGGAACAAGCTATGGTGACTCTACTGATTAAGAACATTCTCTGAGATATATGCGATGTACTACTCAATACAAATGGATATCTAGGTAGCTGACAAATAGAACATAGCATTCTAAGAAATGGAATCAAAAATTACAATATATTATCTTTAATATTCCAAACAGTATCGTTTATATCTTGCAACTCTTGTAGAATGATATTTGCTGATAGAACAAAATGACACTTGCAAATTTATTTGAGCTAGACTTATATTTCATTACAATATTCTTTATCAGCCAGTCCCATATTTTGCCTTTAGCTTCAGGTGTACTACTATACTAGGAGCTACAACATTTCCAACTACTATACAGTCTTCGAATAATTTGAGAAAATCCCCATCAGGAATAGATGCTTGAATGGTAGGTTATGTATCTTGTATGGAGTAGATATAGCATTTAAATGTGGTTACTAATGAACCAATCAATACGCAGAAAGTTTACAAATATCAGAAAAAAAAAAGGATGCAATTTTGACTGTTCAAATAATGGATCCAGAAAGACTTTATATACATTGTGTGTTAAACTGTGTGATTTTCAGTATTTGAATTATTATTCAAATAGCTATGAACGGTGACTTGTTTATTATGTTGATAACAGTAAGCATAAGCTTCTTTAAATGATAGGTGATGTCTCCAGATACAGGCAATCAACAACCAATTGAGCCTGTTGTGAATCTTGATATACTTCTAAGTGTAGAATATTGTATTTGAGTTGATTTTTGATTGCAAAGTCTACCATTAGTATCCCAGGTGGATAATATCAGATGAAATATTTTAATATATCTTTTGGAATACACTACTATACTGTCCACATATTATGTTATATCTTAATGCTTGTAGTATGCAATTTCTCTTAGATTGGAGCTATAAGGATTGGTGCAAGTTATTTAGAGATGTTTACCTACTCAACCACCTGTAAAATCTTGCAGTTGCAATATCTATACAGAATACATTGTTCAAATTAATAAGATTTGGATAACTCCAGACTAAAATAACTATCAGATAAATGTAGTTTTTACATTATTCCAAATATCCAAATAGTACAGCATTGCTTGATTTACCCAATTTGGGTCTACGATCTGTAATAGCCAAAACATGTGCAAAATCAGAAGTGCATACTCAGTTGCATGTTGTTTACCACAGGGTGATGGTTGCTATAGTTTTTCATGCGGAGGCTTGCCATTAAATATTCCAACTATAATCTAGAATATGTAATGTAAACTGCATTCAATAATGGGGAACAACATGTTGAAGTGAATTGCAATGTTTATATTTCTATGGGAGCATATCATTTCATTGGAAAATCATGTTGACAACATTATATAATGTATTAGCTGTACTGAATATTGTATTTAGCAATTGCTTTCTTACTGGAAGATATTAGTAATACAAACTGAAATGTTCAATGCTGTGTGATATATTCTGTTCGCTAACTCTTTCATCATATTGGCACGCCAGAAAACTTAGAGATTCAGATTGTGGCATTCATTGACTTCAAGGTAATATGATATATGCAGGACTAAATACCTACCAAATGGTTGCACATCCATAGTGGTAATATGTGATCAAACAATTTTCTGTTGGAGTTGGGAATGTTAATCTCTAACAAACCTGTAAACTTAATGTTTTGGTGTTTTATTTAAAGCTGATATAGTTAAAAATGAGTTACCTTCTCTGAACATTAAAGTTGAATGCTGTGTTACTCAATTTTAGTATGCTGTACATAGTATATAGTACAAAGAATTTATATGAAATTACACATCTTATAATGGTACTGAAAACTGAAGCAGCATCAATTCCCTGAAGATGCTGTTTGATAGAAATATAAAATCTATAATCAATCAAAGTATTATCTCTTTTGACTAATCTGTCAAATACATTAGCCAACATGCATTTATCAAATTCAGTCATCCCAAGAGTAACAGAAATGAGTAATGAAAGTTTGCAGCCTAATTTAATGGACAGAGCTGTTGCTGAAGCTTCTCATTTATATTTTTTGATATTCACTAAAAAAATGTATTTGTATGGAAATAATAGAAACTTTTGTTGCGGTAATTTCTCACCCCACCTCAAAATGTTTGCACACATCCACCCACTTTCATTATCTGATTTCAAATATGCCAACTTCAGATTAGGAGTTCATAATGAATATGCTAGACTCATCCGGCAGTCAGCTGTTCTTTGGGGAATACATGTTGTTATTTGCAAGATCTAGAATCTATGTATGATTGCCTCTCTGTACTTGAAAGTGGTGTATACATGTAACAAGATGTCATGGATAATATATAGCTTTAAAATATTGACAGCATTTGAAACTATAAAACACAGGGCAACTGAACCTGATGAAGCTTCGTTTATGTGTTCTTGATAGGTGTGGATGTTATTGAATTGCAACTGTTATCTCACAATGGGCATCAGTCAAACTACCTTTTGGGTTTGCCAGTACCAACTTCAAATATAGGGTACTCTTGATTTCTTGTTCAATCACTTTGATGCTTAGGAGAAGTATTGGACTTTAATTGACAACAGATGGAATGGATTGATTAATTTGATAATGAATCCAGATGCAGTATTAACAATTAGGCATTACATGACGATGTGCAGGGCTATATATGTTAAAATGTATCCAGAGTTCAGCTTAAGAGAGCCTATATACAGTTTGCATTTATCACTTTAAGGGGGCTCTGACTGATACAACATATCCCTTCATAATGACTATTAATTACTCCAATGTGAATATTCTCTTGTAGTATAAAAAGGTAGGGAAATGCAGTTGACATTATGACAGTGATTATTGATGTCTGATAATCAAGCACTAGTATATTGCAGGACAATATGACAGTGGCATATCATTACAAAGTTCAGCTCCAAAGGATTAGGCAAGCCATTTTGATAACGATATTTAATTTAGAGCACTACTTCACAACGCTGTAAGATATAACTGCTGAAATTGATTCTTCATGTTGGGTATCACAGAAACAATTAGCAGACATTTCATTACAATGTGATTATGATAGTTCGTTGAAAGGAGTTTATTAGCACTCTCAGCATTCTCTTTTGGGGCTACAGTATACAGAGTAATTATTAATATGAAATACTGATAGATTGATTTCGCTAATAATGTATTCAGAATCAGAAACTGATATATGTTGTTCAAATTGCCACTGGCAAGTAATTTTGTGATGAGATTCAGAAAGAAATCATCATCAATATTTTGAATTCTTATTACCATCAACAACTCACCTCCCATGTTTATAACCTAAAGCTTTCTATTTCAAGCTGGGCTGTATTAGTACTCTTCACATTCTACTTCTGAAAACAATTGTACTTAACAAGTGCAGCAAGCAATAAGAAAATATTCTATAGTATTTGCAATTTTGCTGAACTGGCTGTTCTAATTGCAATCAGTTATATTTGGGCTCAATCAAGTTAATTACAATTGATTTGAAGCTGTAATTTCTATATCTGAATGTGGAATATGTGATGATTTAAAAAGCCACTGTGTAGTTGAATAAGAAAGTCCAGAACTGAGTCATTCCCCACATCATATTTTTACTAATGATGTATATATCATGAGAGTAGTCTGATTCCTATCTATTCATACTGGGGAAAACCAACCGGATATATACTATTTACATCCAGTGAACATATACTGGTCACGACATGACAGCACAAATACCTAACTGGACAGTATATTGTATTAAAAAGAATTATAGTCGGTACGGCTGGAGTAATAGTATGGGAAAATCATAATTTCCACATTGAAAATACATATGTATCCCTGATTCAATCACCAATTAATTGTCGAATCAATCATTCGTATAACTTGGTTAAATATTATTTTGCAACTTTGTATAATTTCTATATTCATCACCACCTTTTGATGTATCACTCCAATAGCTAATACCAATTTA
>Ga0307512_10002369_pt1 | contig 24089 bp, 24 predicted proteins | sample 14_EM_MG_FD_200267 | JGI IMG/M metagenome (GOLD analysis project Ga0307512, IMG submission 200267) | Populus trichocarpa ectomycorrhiza microbial communities from riparian zone in the Pacific Northwest, United States - 14_EM | ecosystem: Host-associated > Plants > Roots > Unclassified | place...
GCGAGATCCTCCGCCGTCACCGAGTCCACGACATGCACAACGACCGATCTTGACATCGGTCACTAGATTCTTTTCGCTCCAAGATCTGGGGCTGTAGTACCGGGTGCCGCGCCACTGCTGCCCACATACTGCCCAATGCGGTCGGGGTTCCGATTGTCTGCGCTGGTCACAGCCCCGCAGGGCACGGTCTTGAAAACCGGTGAGGCGTTCCGCGTCTCCGTGGGTTCGAATCCCACGCCCTCCGCATCGCCTGCGTTGATGCAGCTCAGATGCTGTTTGGCTCGCCCGGGCTGGGGCCTCCCGAAACGGGCGGCCCCGGCTGTATGCGGCCAGTAACGGCTGTTCTGGGTGAATAGCGGGGGACGAGTCCGGGGCATCTCCGCTGGCCAGCTCCCGGATTTCCGTACTTTCCGTTACCAAAACGCCCAGCGGGAACGCCGCAACCGCGGTTCGGATGGCTCCTCGATCGGGCTACTTTCCTTGGCTAATTAGCCCATTTATCCAGATAATACGTACTCCGTGTCGTCGTGGATTGACGACTTCGTTCTCGAACAGGAGAAGCCATGTGGAGCACCGAGCACAGCGCCGAAACCGAAGTAGCCCCGGAAGCGGTCTGGGCCGCTCTACGAGACTTGCACTCGGGCGTCAAGCTCAGTGAACGGAGCGACGCCTTCGAGCTGCACGGCCCTTTCCAACAGGGCACCGAGCTGTCCGTGACCCCGCAGGGGCAGGATACCTTCCGTTCCCTGATCATCGAGCTCGAAGAGCCGAACGTGTACGCCGACCGCACCGAGTTCGGTGACCTCGTGCTGACCTTCCGGCACCGCCTCGCCCCGCTGCCCGGCGGCGGTACCAAGGTCACCCACCAGCTCCAGATTGACGGGCCCAACGTCGACGAGGTCGGGCCCAAGCTCGGCCCGCAAATCAGCGAAGACTTCCCCGTGGCGATGGCGGACCTGTTCGCCGCGGCGAGCGATCGGAGCAGTGCGAGCCGATGATCGCCCAGCGGAAGGCCCGGCCGGCGCGTCCGGGGTTCCGCCACGGCGGGTGACCCGAGGCGCAGTGTCTCATCGACGAGGCACTGCGCGGTCCTTGGCCGTTGCCAGGTGAAGTCTCCCGCGTTTCCCGGACTTGCTCCCATCCCGAGAGGAATGCACATGCGTATGGACCCGGCGACACCGAGTCGAGCGTTCACCCGGCGCACTTTGCTGCGTGGCGCCGGCGCGCTGGGCGGCGCCCTGGCCGTGCCGTTCCTGTCCGCTTCGACCGCGGCCGCCGCACCACCACCCGACACGGTGCAGCTGCCCGACGGATGGTGGCCGGAGAGCATCACCACCGGGCGGGGCACGACCGTCTACACCGGATCGCTTGCCGACGGTGCGATCTGGCAGGCCGATGTGCACACCGGCAAGGGCCGGCTACTCGTCGCGGGAACGCCGGGCCTGCTGTCGGTGGGCGTGGAGTACGACACCGCGCGGGACTGGCTGTGGGTGACGAACGGCTACCTGGGGACTGTATCGGTCTACGCGGTCGCTACGGGTTCGCTGCTCGGCCGCTACCAGTTCGACGCCGGCTTCCTCAACGACTTGGTGGTCACCTCGTCGGGGGTGTACGTGACCGATCACGCCAGGCCCCAACTGGCCGTTATCCCGCTGACCGCGGCAAAAACGTTGCCGGCGGCCGGTGCCACCCGGCTGCTGCCGTTGACCGGAGACTTCCACCAGGTACCCGGCGATGACGTCGCGAACGCCAACGGCATCATCGCGGCGAAGGGCGGCGCCGTCCTGCTCATCGTCAATTCCGCCACCGGCGAACTCTTCACCGTGTCCCCGGACACCGGCGTGACCCGGAAGATCAACGTGACCGGCGCCGAACTGGTCGGGGGCGACGGCATGGAATGGCGCGGTACGACGCTGTACATCGCTCGGGGCGCGACGTACTCGGGCGTGACCAGTGTCAAATTGAACGGTGCCCTCACCTCCGGTCAGGTGCGGGACGAATTCGCCGGGCAGGTGGACATTCCCACCGGGGTCGCCCTCTGCGCCGGCCGGCTGTGGGTGGTGAATGCACGCTTCGACGTACCGAATACGCCCGATACCACGTACTGGATCACGCAGTTGACTGAAGCGTAGGAAAGCCCCATAGCCCGCGCCGATCAGGCCGGCGCGGGGCTGTCCTTCGGGGGGCGCGTGTACCCGCTCAGCAGCGCTGCGGCCACCAACGATCCGCCGGCGAGGTAGGCCAGGCACCGAAACGCAGCGTGGAACTGCCCGGTGACGGAGCCCGCCGACGAGCCGTCGAGCACGGCGACGAGGAGCGCGGCGCCGACCGCGCCGCCGAGCCGCAACGCGATGTTGGTCAGCACAACCGCGTCCGGAACGTGGCTCCTATCGACCGTCACGTAGCCCGCCGTCGACACCGGCACCACCGACATCGCATTGCCGATGCCCAACACCAGTAGGCACGCTTCCAGCGCGGCCAGCCCGGCGCTGGCCGGCATCAGCGTCATCGGCAGCACGGCCAGGATCGTCACCAGCGCACCCGCGACGGCGATCGGGCCGCCGCCGAAACGGTCGGTCAGCCAACCGGTAAGTGGCAACGTCGCGGCGCCGACCGCGAACCCGATCATCGACAACCCGGTGCCGACGACGTCGTCGCCGAGAACGAGCTGGAAGTACAGGGCCCAGATCGTCAACCCTCCGAATTGGATCGCGCCCGCTAGGAAGCTTGCCACTCCGGCCGCCGCGAACGCCCGGTTGGCGAACAGAGAGGTCCGCAGCAGAGGGCCAGCCGTGCGCAGACTGCGCCGGACGAAGACCGCCAGCACCACCGCCCCGATGACCAGCGGCACCGCTACGCGGGCTCCGCCGCCGGGCGAGCCGACCTGGCTGGCCGAGAAGGTGACCAACGGCAGGCCGAGGCCGATCAGCAGGAAACCGCCGGTGTCGAAGCGGGGCGTCGTCTCCTTGCCGCCCCGCGGCATGAGCCGGTAGCCGAGCCACAGTCCGATCAACCCGATCGGCACATTGATGAGGAACAGCCACGGCCAGGAGGCGTGCGCGATGAGCAGCCCGCCTACCGTGGGTCCGGCAGCCGGGCCGAGCACGAGGGCCATCCCGGCGGTGCTCATCACGCGGCCCATCGCGGCCCGGCCGGCGACCTGTGCGATCACGGTCTGTCCCGCGGGCAGGAGTAGGCCTCCGAGGAGCCCTTGCAGCGCCCGGAAGACGATCAGGGTCTGGATGTTTGGCGCCATGGCGCACAGCGCCGACACGGCGGTGAAGCCCGCGAGCGCACCCATCCACAACCTGGCCGCGCCGACCCGGCGGCTGAGCCACCCGCACAACGGCAGGCTGATAACCAACGCGAGCAGATACGCGCTGACGATCCAGTTGGTCACGCCCAGCTCGGCACCGAGCTTGCCGGCGATGGTGGCCAGGCCGACGTTCACCAGCGCCGCATCGAGCTGGGTCATGAACGCGCCGACGACCACGACGGCCGCCACCTGCCACGCCGATCGCGGCACGGTACCGACCGGCCTCCTGCTTTCGCTGTTCATCGACACGGAACCTCCACGGCGGCTCGGGAACCATCGGATCCTCGCAGCCGCCGACCTGCCGTTCCGTCGTGTCGCGCTCGAAATGGGCTCGATCGTGGCTTGGATTCGCAGACGTGCCGGCCGACTCCGCATCGAGATCGGTTCCAGCCGGGCACAAGCCGATCCGGTCATGCTGACCGCGTCGTAACGACGCTCCGGACGCACCGCGTCTGGGATCCAGGTCGGAGAGGTGGGCACATGGTGAACGACAGTGGCCGGGTCTGCGGGGATGTTTCGCGATGAACCGCAGAGCCGTCGTCACCGGGATCGGGGTGCGCGCCCCCGGGGGGAGCAGCACCGCCGATTTCTGGGATCTGCTGACGTCCGGGCGGACCGCGACCCGCCGGATCAGCTTTTTCGACCCGACGCCGTACCGGTCGCAGGTGGCCGCGGAGTCTGACTTCGACCCCGAGGCGGAGGGCTTCTCACCCGCCGAGATCGACCGGATGGATCGGGCCACCCAGTTCGCCGTGGCGTGCACCCGAGACGCGGTAGCGGACAGCGGCCTGGACTTCGGCCGCCTCGATCCGACACGCACCGGTGTCAGCCTCGGCAGCGCGGTCGCCGCCGCCACCAGCCTGGAGCAGCAGTACCTGGCGCTGTCCGGCCCCGGCCACGACTGGCTGGTCAACCACTCCGACGTTTCGCCGAACATGTTCGACTACCTCATTCCGAGTGTGATGCCGGCCGAGGTGGCCTGGACCGTCGGGGCGGAGGGGCCGGTCGCTCTGGTGTCGAACGGCTGCACCTCGGGCATCGACTCGGTCGGGCAGGCGTGGCAACTCATCCAGGAGGGCCGGGCCGACGTGATGCTGGCCGGCGCGTCCGATACCCCGATCACGCCGATCGTGGTCGCCTGTTTCGACGCGATCAAGGCAACCACACCGTCCAATGCGGACCCGGCGAGCGCCTCTCGGCCGTTCGACAACTCGCGCAACGGATTCGCCCTTGGCGAGGGCGCCGCGATGTTCGTGCTTGAGGAGTACGAGCATGCCCGCCGGCGCGGCGCGCACGTCTATGCCGAGGTCGCCGGATACGCCAACCGCTGCAACGCGTACCACATGACGGGCCTCAAGGCCGACGGCCGCGAAATGGCCGAGGCGATCGGTGTCGCGCTCGACCTGGCGCGCCGGGAACCGCGTGTCCTGGACTACATCAACGCGCACGGTTCGGGTACCCGGCAGAACGACCGGCACGAAACAGCGGCGTACAAGCGCAGCCTCGGCGTGCACGCGTACCGGACACCGGTGAGCTCGATCAAGTCGATGATCGGTCATTCGCTCGGCGCCATCGGCTCAATTGAGATCGCCGCCTGCGCGCTCGCGATCGAGCACGGCGTGATACCCCCGACAGCGAACCTGCACCACCCGGACCCCGAATGCGACCTCGACTACGTCCCGCGCGTCGCGCGGGAGTGCCGGGTAGCCAACGTGCTCACGGTCGGCAGCGGGTTCGGTGGCTTTCAGAGCGCGATGGTCCTGACCAGCGGGTCGGCGCGGGAAAGAAGGAGCCGATGAGCACGCATGTGCTGGTGACCGGAATTGGCCTGCTGACCGCGAACGGCGTTGGTGTCGAGCAGTTCTGGGCGGCGCTGCAGGAGGGCGTTAGCGGCCTTGCCTCGCTGAGTCGTTTCGATGCGTCCGGTTACCCGGCCCGGCTGGCCGGCGAGATCAAGGGCTTCCGCGCACCCGACCATCTGCCCGGCCGGCTCCTCGCCCAGACCGACGTCTCCACGCAGTACGCGCTGGTGGCGGCGGATTGGGCCGTGCAGGACGCCAAGATCGCTCCAGGCGACTACCTCGATTACGAGATGGGGGTCGTCACCGCTAACGCCTCCGGTGGCTTCGAATTCACTCACCGCGAGTTTCGCAAGCTTTGGACGCTCGGCCCGCAGGCGGTCAGCGTCTACGAGTCCTTCGCCTGGTTCTACGCCGTGAACACCGGGCAGATCTCGATCCGGAACTGCTTGCGGGGACCAAGCAGTGCCCTGGTAGCCGAGCAGGCCGGCGGTCTCGACGCCATCGGTCACGCCCGCCGGACCATCATCCGGGGCACACCGATGATGGTCACCGGCGGTGTCGACTCGGCGCTCGACCCGTGGGGTTGGGTGTCGCAGCTTTCCGGCGGCCGGGTCAGCCCGGTGACCGACCCCGCCAGCGCATATCTGCCGTTCGATGTCGCGGCGAGCGGCTACGTACCCGGTGAGGGCGGCGCCATCCTCACGCTGGAGAACGCCGATGCGGCTCGCGCACGCGATGCCCAGCGGAACTACGGCGAGATCGCCGGATACGGCACCACCTTCGATCCTCAGCCGGCCTCCGGGCGGCCGAACGGCCTGGGCCGGGCCGCCGAGATCGCCATGGCCGAGGCCGAGGTGACGCCGACCGAGATCGACGTGGTTTTCGCCGACGGCGCCGGGGTGCCCGAATTGGACCGGGCGGAGGCGGAGACCATCGTCCGGCTCTTCGGGCCCGGCGGCGTCCCGGTCACCGCGTCGAAGGCGTTGTACGGTCGGCTCTACTCGGGAGCAGGCCCGGTCGATGTGGTGACCGCGCTGCTGTCGATCCGCGACGGCCGGATCCCGCCGACGCCCTCCGGCGCCGGGCCGGTCGCCGGCTACGACATCGATCTGGTCACCCGGGTGCGCCCGGCCAGCGTGGCTTGCGCGCTCGTACTCGCCCGAGGAAAGGGCGGATTCAACTCGGCCCTCGTGGTCCGCCGCTCGTGACCGAGGTCAACCCCACCGCACCCGAGGAACCGACCCTGAGGAGATATGAGATGGCTCTGGTGAGCACGGACGACCTGCGCCGGGTGCTGCGAGAGGTGACCGGTGAGTCCCCCGACGACGTGGACGAGGCGAGCTTCCTGGAGACGAGCCTTGAGCAGCTCGGCTACGACTCGCTAGCGCTGATGGAGGCGGCGGCCCGGATCCAGCAGGAGTTCGGCGTACGGCTCGCCGACGACGATGTCTTCCGCATCGGTACCCCTCGGGAACTGCTCCGCTTCGTGAACGACGCCGCGGCGACCGGACGATGACGGCGGCCGCCGCAGGCACGCGGAGCACGCTGTTGGCGGTAGGTCCGGATGTCTACGCCTACACCCAGCTTCCCGGTGGCTGGTGCGTGAGCAACGCCGGGGTGATCGTGGGGGAGGACGGCGTGGTGGTCGTCGACACGCTCGCGACCCGGAGCCGGGCGAGGCGGTTGCGCGAGGCGGTCGACGGCCTGAACGCCGGGCCGACCCGTACCGTTGTCAACACCCATCATCACGGCGACCACGTCTTCGGCAACGCCGAGATCGGCGCCGACGCACCGGTTGAGATCATCGCGCATGACCGGATGCCGGGCGAGCTGGCCGATACCGGACTAGCGCTGACCCGACTATGGCCGGACGTGGACTGGGGCGACGTGCGCCTGTCCGGGCCGACCATCACCTTCTCCGACCGGATGTCCCTGGTACGCGGGGGCCGGATCATCGAGCTGTTGCACGTCGGCCCAGCGCACACTACGAACGACGTGGTGGTGTGGCTGCCCGCCGAACGGGTGCTCTTCGCGGGTGACGTGGTGCTTTCCGGCTCGACACCGTTCGTCCTGATGGGCTCGGTCGAGGGCTCGCTGACTGCCATCGAGCGCCTGGCTCTACTCCGGGCGGATGTCGTCGTCTGCGGTCACGGCCCGGTCACCGGACCGGAGGTGTTCGAGCAGAACATCGCGTACCTGAGGTGGCTCCAGCGGTACGCACGGCAGGCGCACAGCGCCGGGATCAGTCCATTGGACGCGGCCCGGCACGCCGACCTGGGACCGTTTGCGGACCTGCTCGACCCGGAACGAATCGTGGGCAACCTGCACCGCGCCTACGCCGAGCTCGACGGGGCCGCGCCCGGGGCCGCGATCGACGTGGCCCCGGTGTTCGGCGAGATGATCCGGTACAACGGCGGCAGGCTCCCGGACTGCCTGGCCTAATGTCGCCGACACCTGGTGCCGCCTTGCCGGCGGTCAGGCAAGCACACTCCCGTGCAGCTTCTGGATCTCCAAGGTCGGGCGCACGCCGAGTTCGCGATCGAGCACCTGCCAAAGCCGCTGGTACGCCTGCAGGGCTTCGGCGCGACGCCCACACTCGTGCAATGCCTGGATCAGCAGTCCGTGGAACCGCTCGTTGAGTGGATTCTCGGCGACCAGCGACCGCAGCTCCGGAACGAGTTCCCGGTGGTAGCCGAGCTGGCGGAAAGCCTCGATCCGCAGCTCGACGGCGGTCAGCCGCAGTTCGTTGAGGTAGGTGGCGTGGACTTCGAGCATGGGGCCGATCCGCATGCCGGAGAACGCCGGTCCACGCCGAAGTGCCAGCGCCTCGGATAGTCGGGCGGCGGTGGCCTCGGCGTCGCCCTCCTTGAGCCGCGCGGTGCCCTCCTTGACCAGGAGTTCGAACACGTTCGCGTCGACATCACGCTCCGCCGTCTCGATGGCGTAGCCCGGTGGGCGGGTTACCAGCACCCGATGGGCGTGCGGGTGCCCCAGTTCCTGGGTGATGAGTTTGCGGGCGTGGTAGACGTACGTCTGCAAGGTGGTCTGAACACTCTGCGGAACATCGCCGGTCCACAGTTCGTCGATCAGGACGTCGGTGCTGACCGTTTCGTTGACCCGGGCCAACAGCAGCGACAGCATCTGCCCGACCTTGGATTTCGACAGGGAGATCGATCTTCCCTGGTGAATCATCTCCACCCGCCCCAGTACGATGAATTCCATCGACGCCCCTCGATAGTTGAGGACAAGACGAAAGTTTCGGTGAGCTCGGGTCACCTTCGCAACAACGCGAAGACCCGCATCGATAATGTGGAGTTCCGGGTTGAAGAGCAACCGTTACACACATCAGGAAAATCGGCCAGCGGCGTCGGCCGGAAGATCCGAAAATCACCCCGGCATTGCCTCCGGAACAGGTCGAGCTTCACCCGTCAGCGCCGATCGAAGCCAGCCGATCGGGCCGCAGAATCACCCGTTCGGGATCGACTGGAACGCGCGCTGTTTCGGGGCTGCGCAACGAGGCAACGGCCACGGGACACGCTAGTCTGGGCGCAGAAACCCGGCGCGGAAGGCATCAGGGAATGGGGCATCGATGACCCTGAAGAGCGATTACCGAGACTCCCAGCAGGATTCTTGCCGAAGGTCTTCCCGCGTTCGTCAAACCCTTTTCGTTGTTGCACTTCACGCGCATCGAGGGCAAGGAGTTGTGTCATGACAACGACCACGTTCGAGTCCCGCCTCACGATCGACGTGCACGAGCCCTTCGAGTGGCGACATTCCCTGCGATTCATCTGCGGCTTCCCGGCGACCCGCGACGAGCAGTCGGTCGAGGGCGACGTACTCGTCAAGGCGTGGCGGCTGCCGACCCAGAGCGTCGCGGCCGCGATCCGGCCCGCACCCGACGGCCGCCCCGCCCTGCAGGTCGCGCTCGTCTCGCCGAAGGAGCTGACCGCCGAGGCCCGCGCCGCGATCACCGACCGGATCGGGTTCTACCTCTCGGTCGACGACGATCTCACGCAGTTCAACCGGGCCGCCGGCCAGGACCCGCGATTCGCGCCGATCGCGGCCAAGGCGTTCGGCTACCACCAGGTCAAGTTCGGCTCGCCGGTGGAGAACCTGATCTGGGCCATCCTCGCCCAGCGCAACCCGATGCCGGTCGCCCGGGAAGCCAAGGCGCGCCTGATGAGCCGTCTCAACGAGCCGGTCGAGGCCTTCGGTTCGGCGTATCTGCCGTTCCCATCGCTCGACCAGCTCGCGACCCTGACCCACGCCGACCTGATCGAGCTGTGCCGCAACGAACGCAAGGGCGGCTACCTGTATGGGACCATCCAGCGGTTGCGCACCATCGACGAGCAGACACTCCGGCACGGCGATCATCGAGAGGTGTACGACCTTCTCCTTTCGCTGCCGGGCATCGGTCCCTGGTCGGCGACGTTCGTCATGATCCGCGGACTCGGCCGAATGGAGCTGCTACCGACCGACGCCGAGGTGATCAAGGCTGCCGAGAAGGCGTACGGCGCCGGGATAACTCCCGAGCGACTGGCCGAGCTAGCCGAGCCGTACACACCGCTGCAGGGCTATTGGGCGCACTATCTTCGGGCGGTGCAGTAGGGAGCCATCCGATCAGTAGTTCCCCAGGCCGCCGCAGACGTTCAGCGCCTGGGCGGTGACTGAGTCCGTGCCGGGACCGACGAGGTAGCGCACCATCGCCGCCACCTCTGCCGGTTCCACGTACCGGCCGATGGGCACCCGGGCGGTGATCCGGTCGAAGGCCTCGCTCTCATCAACACCCCAGACCGAGGCGTAGACGCCGCGAACCCGCTGGGCCATCGGGGTCTCGACGAACCCGGGACACACCGCGTTCACGGTGACACCCGTCTTGGCCAGCTCGAGGCCCAGCGCCTTGGTGAATCCCACGACCGCATGCTTCGACGCCGCATAGGCCGCGGCGTGCGCGACGCCTTGTTTGCCGCCGGTCGAGGCGATGTTGATGATGCGACCCCAGCGCTTGCCGCCGAGCCCCCCGTCCTTCAGTACGCGCTTGGTGACGAAGAAGACGCTGTTCAGGTTGGTGTCGAGGACAGCGCGCCATTCGTCGTCCGGCATCTCGACGGTCGCGCCGCCGCCGGGCCGACCGGCGTTGTTGACCAGGATGTCGATCGGACCGAAGCGGTCGACGCAGGCCTTCACCAGCCGATCGATCTCGTCGGTCCGGGTCACATCGCAGACCGCGCCGTCCGCCGTGCAGCCCGCTTCGGCGAGTTCCTCGACGACCGCCTCGATGCCGGCGTCCCGCCGGGCACAGATGAAGACCTTCGCGCCGCCGGCGGCGAGAGTCCGTGCGATCTCCAGGCCGATCCCGCTGGTAGCCCCGGTCACCAGTGCCACCCGGTCCTTGTTCGCCGTCATCGATCTCCTTAGTCCCGTTCGCCCCGGTCTCGCTAGCCGTGCCGACCGCGCGGCTGGTTCGCCGATCCGGGCTGATCCAGGCTGGCCGCCGCGGCTACAACTGCCGTCGAGACGTCGTCCACATCGCGGACGGGGCGGACGTCGCGCCTTCGATTCCGGATCGAGCGGGAGTCGAGCGATCGGCGCGCGAAGCTCCGGGGACGTTCGTGCCGAACGCTCATCGAGGCTCAAGCGCGTACCGACATAGTGGCGGGAACGTGGCAGCGGGCTTCCAGGAGGCAAGCATGACCGTGGTAGGCAATGTGAACCCGAGTGACGTCAAGTCGGGCGATCGAAAGCTGGACGATCCCTATCCCAACAAGTGCTACCTGCCCTTCATCCTCTACCCACCGGGCATGCACCGCGTCGACGACGGACAGGCGTGGCTTGCCGATCACATCGACCTTCAGCAGACCGGTGGCGACTTCACCCTCTACATCGGCATCCCGTTCTGCCGTACCCGATGCAAGTCCTGCCCGTACTTCGCGCGGCTGCTGTCGGAAAACGACTCAAAGGGCCGGGAGGAGGCGTACGTCGATGCATTGATCAAGGACATCCGCCGCTGGGGCGCCACCAACAAGTTCGCTACTGGCCTGTTGCGCAACGTCTATATCGGCGGCGGCACCGGCAGCATCCTCAAGACCCGCAACCTCAAGCGCATCGTCGACACCGTATTCGACACCTTCAAAGTGAGCGACGACTACGAATTCACGCTCGAGGGCAACGCCCGCGACTATGACGCCGAGAAGATCGACTATGTGGTGGCGTCACAGATCAACCGAATCAGTCTCGGCGTCCAGTCGTTCCAGCCGGAACTGCTCGGCATCATCGGCTCGCCGCACGCCGCCACCGACAGCGCCCGCATCATCCGCGAGTTCCAGGCCCGCGGCTTTCGCAACATCCAACTTGACCTGATGTACAACATGCCCGGCCACACGCTCGACATCTGGCGGCGTGACCTGGAGACGTTGGCCGCGCTCAACGTCCCGCACTTCACCATCTACCTGTATCGGATCCACAAGGAGACGATCCAGAACAAGCTCATCCTCAAGGGCAAAGTCGAAGCGCCCAAGGATCCCGAGGGTCCGATGGTCAAAGCGATGTACCGCGAGGCCGTCGAGATCGCCGAGCAGATGGGCTACTCGATGTACATGGTCGACCACTTCTGCAAACCCGGCTACGAGAACATGTACAACCACTGGAACTGGAAGGTCTATATCGATACCCTCGCCGTCGGTCCCGGCTCGTACAGCTACTTCGACGGCTACCGGTTCGGCACCGAGACCGATGTCGAGAAATACGTCGAGCTGGCGGCCGAGGACAAGCCGTTGATCAGCACGGTCACCGACAAGTTGTCGCCGCGGGTGCAGCGCGAGCGGTACGTGGTGTTCGCCCTGTTGTACTACGAGATCGAGTACGCCTTCTATGAGAACAAGTTCGGCACCTCGTTCCGGGAAGACTTCGCCGAAGAGCTGGAACGCCTGCAGCGTAAGGGTCTGGTCGAGCTGCTCGACGACCGCATGCGGCTGACCAAGCTGGGCTTGATCTGGCACACCAACGTGATCCTGGAGTTCTTCAACCCCGCGTTCTGGAACGACACCGGCTCACTCGAACAGCCGAACTGGTCGCTCAACGGCGTCATGGTCGAGGTCGGTGCGCACAGCCGTGAGCACTGGCTCGGCGACCAGAACGTGACCTTCTTCCCCGCGCCTGGCTCGACGCCGCCGCAGCTCACCGATGCAGGTGACCATGTCTGAGATCCAGCGTTTCCGCGCGGCCTCCACCGTGACGGTGAGCGCGATGGCGCACGACATTTGGGCGGTCTGGGTCGATGTCAACGCCTGGTCCAACTGGAACGACGGTGTCGAACACACCGAGATGCGGGAGAACTTCAAAGCCGGCACGGTATTTCTGCTCACTCCGCGCGGCGGTAAGCCGGTGCAGACGACGATCACCACGGCAACTCAGGGCGAAGAGTTCAGCGACGAAACGAGGTTTCCCTTCGGGGTACTGCAAAACCGGCACCGAATGACCGCGATCGACGACCGAGTCCTGCTCACCCACGAGGTGGAGGCCCAGATCGACCGAGCGGCGGCCCGCACGTTCGCCACCGAGGTCTGGCCCGGCCTGCAAAACGGTGTGGCCACCACGGTGGCAAACATCGCGGATATCGTCAGTGATGAATGAGTCGGCGCTCGCCGGGCAGCTAGGTTTTCCGGACGGCAAACTGGTGGCGGCCGCCGGCACGGGCGACACAGACCGCGAGGTTTGCCTGCACGACGAGCTTCGCTCGTACACCCGGCACGAGGTTCGGCAGGCCATCGCCGGCCAGGCCGCAGCCCTGGTCTCGGCCGGCGTGCGCAACGGGCACCGAGTCCTCCTACTTCTCGATCATGACTCGTCAGGCGTCTTCCTGCTCGCCGCCGCCAGCCTGCTCGGCGTACGCCTGCTTATGCCGTACAACCTGCAGGCCGCGGCGGTCGAGGAGTGGCGCACGATCGTCATGACCGCCCGGCCGGATTTCATCGTCTACGTCAAGCGCGACGAGCGGGCGCTGGCGGGCCTCCGCGACCTCGCCGTTCCCGTGCTGCGGATGGACCGTTCGGCCGGGCCGCCAACCCGGCCGTGGACCGTCAAGACAGCCACCGTCGAGGACTTCCTCGTCCTCTTCACCAGCGGAACGACCGGCTCACCCAAGGCGATCAGCGTTTCCGAGCGGGTGGTCTGCGATCGGGTGGCGCGGGTGAGTCAACGCCTCGGCTTCGGGCCGGATGCGCGAGTCTTCATGTCCGGCCTGCTCAACAACACGACCGGCCTGATCTTCTCGTTCGGGGCGCTGTTGCACGGCGCGACGCTGATCATGCCGGGTGGCCGGAACGTGGCGACCTGGCCGACTCAGGTGGCGGCGAGCGGAGCCACCCACATCATGCTTCGGCCGGTGGCGATGAAACGCTTCGTCGAAGCCGCGGCCGAGCAGCGCACCGACCTCACTTGCCTGCGGGTCGTCGCGTACGGGGCCGCCGCCATGCCGCGGGCGGTACTGGAGCAGGGACGCCGGCTGATGCCGGGTCGATGGATCCAGGGGTACGGCCTGAGCGAGACCTTTGGGCCGTTCTGCTGGCTGGACGAGACGGAACACCGCGAGCAGCGCTACCGCCACCACACCTACTGCGTCGGACGCCCCGAACCGGGCGCGCAGATCCGGATCGTCCCGCTACCCGGCCAACCGGGCGGCATCGGCGAGGTGCTCGTCCGCACCGACGCGGTGATGAACGGATATCTCGACGTCGCCACCGGCAGATTGAGCCCGCCCGGCGACTGGCTATGCACCGGCGACCTCGGCACCTTCAGCCCCGACGGCGACCTTCTCCTCAAGGGCCGGCTCCACGACTCGGTGCTGAGCCGCAACGGCCATCGAATCTATCCGGAGGAACTGGAAGCGATCTTCACGGACCTACCCGGCGTTGACGACGCCGTCCTGATCGGCCTGCCCGACCCCGCCGGCTTCCAGGAGCAGCCCGTGCTTTGCCTGAGCGGGCCGCTGGCCCGAAATGGCCCGGAAACGGTCCGCGAAACGGTCCGGCAAACACTGGTCCGGCAGCTGAGCCCCGAAAAATGGCCGGACGCGCTGTACCTCCAAGAATTGCCGTTCGCCAAGAGCGCCAACGACAAGGTGTTGCGCCCGGAGGTGGCGCAGCGCGCCGCCCGGGGCCGCCTACTCCCGCTTTAGGGCTCCCCAAAGCCCGTCCCTGGTCACCCGACCATCGTAAGGAGCGAACTCATGCGCTATTACGCCTCCCACCGGATCATCTGTGGCGCTGACGCGAGCCGGGTGTACGCGATAATCCGGAACTCGGCCGACTGGCCGACGCTGCTCGAACCGTGCCAGGCCGTCACGGTGCTCGCCGCCGATGACCGCTGCGAACACATCGAGATCACGGCGCTGCTCAACGGCGAGCCGATGACGTGGCAGTCGCGCCGCCGGTTCCAGCCCGAGGTGTACGGCATCGAGGCGACCGTCGTGGCGCCGATGAAGCTGGTCGCCACGATGTCGGCAACTTGGCGGATCGTGCCGGTAAACGCGGCGCAGAGCCTCGTTCTGCTTGAGCACGAATACGAGCTGTGCTCGGGCCTCGCGGGACAGGTAGACGGGGTCAACACCCAGGCCGAGGCGCAGCGATTCATCGACTCGGCAATCGAGCGCAACTCCATCACCGAGCTCGGCAACATCAAGGCGGCCGTTGAGCGCGGTACCCCGTACGTGCCAGGTCAGGAGCAGACCTTGCGTCACTCGATCGTCTGCCGGAGCAGCGCCGACGAGGTCTACGCCCTGATCCGGAGCACCGACGCATGGCCGGAGCTCTTCGATGCCTGCACCGGCGTCGAAATCCTTGAGGCGACGCCGGAGGGCGAACTGGTACGTGTGCACGCACACCAGAACGGCGTGGCCGTCAGCTGGGACACCCGTCGCCGCTACCTAGACGCGATCCGGCGCGTCGACTACGAACTGGCGGTGCCAATGCCGTTGGTGGCTGCCATGCGCGGCGAGTGGCGAGTGGTCGAGTTGGAGGCCGACCGCTGCCTGCTAACCGTTGAGCGCCACTGGCGCGCGCACGCCGACCCGGCCGGGATCAGGCCTGGCATCGAGACGCCGGAGCAGGCCGCAACCTTCGTGCACGACTTTGTCGACGGCAACGCCACCGCGGAGATGCTCGCCATCCGAGCCCTGATCGAGGAGAAGACCACCGCGCTGGTCTCTTCGACCACGCGCCACCATCTGCCGTACCCGCCCGATCTGGTTTACGCGCTGCTGGCCGACGTCGGCGGCTGGCCCAGCGTTCTCCCGCACTGCGAATCGCTCGACGTGCGCTACGACGACACCGTTGACCAGGAGTTCACCATGCAGGTCCGGGCATCCGGTGCCACGGAAACGTTCCGCAGCGTGCGGCACTGCGACGAGCAGACGCTGACTATCACCTACTTTCAGCCCGAACCGCCGCCGGTCCTGCGCAGGCATCGCGGCTCCTGGCAGGTGCGGGCCATCGCCGGCGGCGCCGAGGTGATCTCCCGCCATACCGCCCTGGTGGACATCGCGGCGTGTGACACACGATTCGGTCCGGGCGCTCCGGACGAGCACAAACGCCGGGTGCGGGCATCGCTGGAGGTCAACAGCGGCGCCACGGTCGAGGCCTGCCAACGGCACCTCGCCGCCGCGACCTCCGCCAGGGCGGACGACGATGCTTGACACGGTCCGCCCGGCGCGGGTACCCGAGAAGCTGTTCGGCGTCGGCGGCTACTTCCTGCCCCGGCTGATGTTCTTGAACACCCGCTACGCCCCTCAGGTGCACTGGGGCGACATCGCTGTCGCTCTGGACGGGTTCCCCGAGGACCTGCTGGACCTCGGCTCGGCCCTGTTCTGGGACGAGTGGCGCGATCGATGGGAAAGACAAGGCCGGAGGTACGAGCAACTGGCGGCCCAGTCAAGCACGGTGGCCGGCCGCTCGCGCGGGCACCGTGGCGCTGCCGCCTGCTACCACTGGGCCGAGTTCATGGATTTCGGCGACCCGGCGCGCAAGCTGCGGCTGCGCCGCCTGGTCCGCGACCACTTCCTGCGCAGCGTTGCGGGTTCCGACTTGGAGCTGATCCCCGGCGAGGTGCCGGCGCCGGACGCCAAACACCCGGCGGTGTCGTACTGGCTCCTGCTGCCGCCGGCGCACCGCCGACCGCCGGGTCCGTTGCCTACCGTGCTCTTGTGCAACGGCCTCGACTCGATGACCGAAGTCGAGCCGCTGTCGCTGGCCGAGGCCTTCCTGGAACGCGGCTTCGCGGCCGTCCTCTTCGACGGTCCCGGCCAGGGGATCAACCTCGGGCAGCAGCCGCTGCGCGAGGACATGGAGCGGGTGGTGGCCGGATTACTCCAACAGCTCCGGAACCAGGCGTTCGTCGACGGCGGCCGGATGGCGTTCGCCGGTATCAGCTACGGCGGTTACATCGCGCTCCGCGTAGCCCAGGCGCTCGGCCGGGAGTTTCGCTGCGTGGTCAATCTGTCCGGCGGGCCCTCCATCGCCGCATTCGACCAGCTGCCGCGCCGGCTCAGGGACGACTTCCGGTTCGCCATGAGCGGCGGTGACTCCGCCGACATGCAGGCCCGCTTGGACCGGCTTGCCATCGACCCCGGCGTGCCGCCGGGCACCGAGGTGCTCAGCATCCATGGAGGGCTGGACGACATCTTCCCATTGGCTGGCTTGGCAGGCCTGGACGTGGCCTGGCGGCCCCGGCATGAGCTGCGTACCCATCCTCGTGAGGCGCATGCCTGCCTCAACATTATCAATGCCTGCAGCGTGGAGGCCGCCGACTGGGTCGCCACCCGGTTGAACCACCGCTGAGCGCGACGCACGATTCGACCGCCGCTATCCGTTGGAGAGGAGCGACAACGATGCGCAAACTGCCGAGCGGGCGGGTGGCGGTGGTCATCGGAGGATCGGGCACGATCGGCGCCGCCATCGCCCGGCGGCTCGCCGAGGACGGGCACACCGTCGCGGTCACGTACCACCGGGGCCGGAGGGTCGCCGCCGATCTGCTTGGGACGGGTGGTGCGGCATCAGCCCTGCAGCTCGACGTCACCCGGCCGGCACAGATCACCACGGTCTTCGACGAGGTGGAGAAGCGATACGGTCACGTCGACGTCGTGATCAACAGCGTAGGCAGCATGGCCCGATCCACGGTGCGGGACCTGACGGCGCAATATCTCCATGACCTGTTCGAGGTCAACGTGATCGGGCCGATGCAGGTGCTCCGTGAGGCCGCCCGGCGCATCACCGACTGGGGGCGAATCATCAACATCTCGTCCGCCCTGGTCGGCAGACCCACGGCCGAGTTCAGTGCCTACGCGGCCGGCAAGGCAGCCCTGGAGCTGTTCGGCACGGCCATCGCAAATGAGCTGGGCGCGCGGCACGTCACGGTCAACTCGGTGCGAGCCGGTCGGGTCCAGTCCCCCGCCGACGACGCCGCCAACGACCAGACCAGCGCCGCTGACGACAGTCCGCAGCCGTCGCGCCGCGCCGGCCAACCGCAGGACATCGCCGACGTGGTTGCCTTCCTCACCGGCGATGACGCCCGGTGGATGACCGGCCAGGTCTTGACCGTCGACGGCGGCGCGACCTGCTGAAGCCGTACCGAAATAGGCTACGACCGGTGCGGCGCGGCGGATCCCGACCACCGCCGCCAGGTTCGGCGGGCCTACGCCTCGTCCCCCTCCAGGGCCTCCGCGATCCGGCGCCGCACCTACGATGTGATGGGCGTCACATCGTGCAGCGTGCGATCCGGGTCAGGCGTCTCTCTGCGACGCCGGGGAGGACCGGGCGTCCGAATGGTGAGGGACAAGACATTGTCAGGTAGGGAAGACTTCGAGGTTTTCTACGCGGCGTCATCCTCGCGCCTGCTGGGGCATCTGTTCATGATGACCGGCAACCGCGCGGAGGCTGAAGACGCCGCTGCCGAGGCGTACGCACGGGCTTGGCAACGGTGGTCGACGGTTTCGGCGGCGGACAGCCCCGAAGCGTGGGTCCGCCGGGTCGCTACACGCATTGTGATCAGCGGCTGGCGCAAGGCAGTTAACCGATTGCGGGCGCATCGGCGCGATCTCACCCAGCAAAGCCTGGACGGCCTCAGCATCGACCATGTCGCGCTCATGCAGGCGCTGCAGACCCTGCCGGCCGCCCAGCGCAGGGACATCGTCCTGCATCACCTCGTCGGTCTCGCCGTGGTCGACATCGCCAGCGAGACATCAACCCCGGCCGGGACCGTGCGGGCGCGGCTTTCCAGGGGCCGCAAGACCCTCGCATCCCTGCTGGCCGACCAGAACCCGAGGAGCATGAGTCGTGAATCCGCCGCCTGACCTTTATGACGACTTGTCCGCGATTGCCGAGCATGGCAGCCGGACCCTACGGCCTCGCCCGGTTGACGACGTGATCCGCCGCGGAAGGCAACGCACCCGCCGCCAGCGCGTGGCGACCGGCGCTCTGGCATTGGTCGCGGTGGCCGGGGCCATCGTAGCCGTGCAGGTCAGCCGACCCGCGGCACCGGTTGATCTGCCGGCGGCCGGGCCTACAGTCAGCTCGCCGAGCCCGACCATCGCCCCCGTGCCGACGGTCGGTGCGACCACGTCGGTTGGGCTGCAGATGGCCGACGGCTCCGACTCGCTGATCGTCGCCGGATCCGACGATGATGACCGGGTTCTGGTCGACATCGGGCAGACCAAACAGTATCCGGGCGAGGACAACGCGGCCCGCGGCCGCTGGGTGCTGCGCCCCAACGGCGACGGCTTCGCCATTGCGCAGGAGGTGGCACGCCCCAACGGCAAGGTTTGTATGGCTCGCGAGACCGACGGTCAGCTCCGCATCAGGATGTGCCGGGCGGGTGCCGCGGCACAGAAATTCACGCTCACCGCCACCGAAGATCAGCAGGCGTACGCGTTGAGCTGGAACGGTAAGCCGGTGCGCGTCGGCGACGACTCGGACCTGGTGACCAGCGGAGACGGCCCGGCCGTACGGCTGCAGATCAAACCCGTTTCGTAACGCGCGCCAACCGGGCGAAAACCGAATCCCCCCACGCCCTCCGCTCTAAGCACGCGAAAGGCCCTGCCCGACCAGCGCGAGCCCGGTCAGGCAGGGCCTTTGCGTACTCGGCGCCGCTGCCCAAATACGGCCCAAAGTTTGGCGACCGGGTCAGGCTGCGTCGCCAGTACCGCGGCGTAACTGAGAGAAGGCCTGGTCGGCGTCGGCGATCGCCTCAGGTTGGACATCCTGGGCGGCTCGACCGTCGGCGATTTTCTGCCAGTTGGTCCGGGCCAGTACGCGCTGAATCGCGATCACCTGGGCGGCTTGCAGTCGGGCCCCGATGCCCGAGTCAAGGACGGCCGCCAGTGCGTCTTCATCGTCGAGCATGTACTGCGTGAGCCGTCCCGCCAGGCTTGGGGTGGCGAACACCAGCCGGTGGAACGCCAGCACTTCGGGGTGGTCGTTGAGGCCGGTGACCGGCTCGTAGCGGTCGAGACCGTCCCGGAAGTGCCGGTGCAGCGCGGCGATCGGCCCGATGCCCGGCGGGCGGTCGCGTACCACCCGTGCGGCCTCGCCGTTGTGGTCCGCGAACCGGTGCAGGACCAGGTCTTCCTTGGTCGCGAAGTAGCGGAACAGGGTCGGTTTCGACACCTCGGCCGTCGCGGCGATGTCGGACACCGACACGTGGTCGAAGCCGCGCGCCAGGAACAGTGCGATCGCCGCATCGGCGATCGCGTCCCGGGTTCGTACCTTCTTGCGGGCCCGCAGCCCGACCGGCTCGGTCACCTGTCTAGGGTAACAATGGTTACCGGGTTGCTTTTTTAACCCGGTAACGTTTTGATGAGGACCATGAGACAGACAGAACCCGCGGTGCTCGTCACCGGGGCAACCGGCCGGGTCGGGCGCGCCGTGGTCGACCTGCTGGCCGACGCGGGCGTGCCGGTCCGCGCCCTGGTGCACCGCTCCGAGTCGGCCGCGACGCTGCCGGCGAACGTCGAGGTCGTCAGCGGCGACTTCACCGCGCCAGCATCGCTCGACACCGCACTGCCCGGAATCAGTACGGTCTTCCTGGTCTGGACCGCCCCGCCGGAGACCGCGGCGGCCGTCGTCGACCGGCTAGCCGCCCACGTACAGCGGGTCGTCTTCCTGTCCGCGCCCTACCAGACCCCGCACCCGTTCTTCCAGCAACCGAACCCGATGGCGGCGCTGTTCGCCGAAATTGAGCGGCTCATCACGGCTGCCGGGCTCGACTCGACGATCATCCGACCGGGAATGTTCGCGTCGAACGCGCTGCCCTGGTGGGCCAGCGCGATCCGGGCCAACGACGTGGTCCGGTGGCCGTATGGCGCGGCCGAAACGGCTCCCGTCGACGATCGAGACGTGGCCGCGGTCGTCGCGCGGACCCTGCACGAGGACGGACACGCCGGCGGCGACTATGTCCTGACCGGCCCCGAATCGCTGAGCCAGGCCGAGCAGGTGCGGATCATCGGCGATGTCCTGGGTCGCCCGATCACCTTCGAGGAGCTGTCGCCCGCCGACTTCCGCCGCGGGGCCCCGGCCAGTTCGCGCCCGGCCATAGACATGCTCCTGGCCGCCTGGGACGCCACGATGGGACAACCGGCCTACGTCACCTCGACGGTGTCCGACATCCTCGGATCGCCTCCCCGAACGTTCCGCCGGTGGGCCACCGACCACGCCACCGCGTTCACCGAGGATCGCAATATCCGGTTCCCATAACCCAATTCCCCAACATTTCCGGCGTACGGGCTGGAGCTCCCGGCTCTTCAGTGCCGTCCGACGTGCAGCCACCGAGGGCCTCTCATGCGTGTGTCGTCCCGCCCTCGACGGCCAGGGCCGCACCGAGCTCGTGCAACACCTCTTTCCACTGGCTCTCATCCTGGCGGGGCAGCACGTCGTCCCACAGCGGCAGGCAGGTACCGCGCAACTGCATCAGCCCCGCCGGCCGGGCGATCAGCCAAAAATGCAAATGCTCGCTACCGTCGCCCCACTTGTTGATGTGCACCCGAGCGATGCCGCCTAGCGACATGATCGCGCGCTCCACCCGCTGCAGCATCGGCCCGACCTCGGCGCTCCGCTGCGGCGACAGGTTGTGTAGGTCGGCATGGCCGATGGGGCACAGCAGCACCACAACCGGCAACGCGGTCGGCTCGCCGGTGTGGCTGACCCGCCAGTTCTCGTCCGCCCAGACAGCGTTGCGCAGCGGATCCTTGCAGCCCCAGCAATCCGCTCCCGCCGCGCCGTTGCGGGCGGGTTCCGGTAGCTCGGGCTCCTCGAGGACCTTGACGTGGATGTCTCCCTCGTAGGGGAAGACCTCCCATCCGGGCATGCCGTCGCCGGGGAACGCCGGTCGCTCGCCAATCGGAAGATGAGCCAGGAAACGATCATTCACGCGGGCGATCCTGCCACGCGCTCACCGGATCGGCAGCCCCGCCGCCGCGCTGCCGTCACCGTTGACAATCTCTCCCGCTGGGCCAAGGTGGCGTCATGGCCGTCGTCGGTGGGACATGCGATTTGAGGTGTCCAACGGCTGGGATTTTCGGTCTAGGTTGCTCCTATGACTCCAGATCAGAACACCGTTGTGGATTGGTTGTTGGACTCCGATCCGGCCGTCCGGTGGCAGGTGCTTCAGGACCTGACGGACGCCACGCCCGAAGAGATCGCCACCGAACGAGCCCGGGTGGAGCACACCGGCTGGGGCGCCCGTCTCCTGGCGCTGCCGGATGCCGACGGGCTGTGGGACGGCGGCGCCTGCTTCCCGGCGTCCTATACCGGCGACGAACCGGGACAGCCGTGGACGGCGACCATGCACACCCTGCAGACCTTGCAGATCTTCGGGCTCGACCCGGCGTCCGAGGCGGTACGCAAGGCGATCGCGCTCGTGGCCGAGCACGGGCGTTGGGAGCACGACGGTCAGCGATACTTCGACGGCGAGGTCGAGCCCTGCATCAACGGCCGGACGGTCGAGGCGGGCGCCTACTTCGGCGTGGACGTCGCACCGCTTGTGGAGCGAATCCTCACGGAGCGGCTGCCGGACGGCGGCTGGAATTGCGAGGCTGAGCGCGGATCCGTGCGCTCATCGTTCGACACGACCCTCTGCGTACTCGATGGGTTGGTGGAATTTGAGCGCGCCATCGGCGGATCCGACGCGGTACGCGAGGCCCGTCTCAGCGGGGAGGAGTATCTGCTGGAACGCGGCCTGTTCCGCCGCAAAAGCACGGGCGACGTCGTGAACCCGGCGTATCTCAATTTCGCCTTCCCGTACTACTGGCATTACGACGTGCTCCACGCGCTCGACTACTTCCGGCGGCAAGGCACCAAGCCAGATTCTCGGATGGCCGAAGCCGTCGAGGCCGTCCGCGCGAAGCGGCAACCGGACGGCCGCTGGCTGTTCGACCAGGCCTATCCCGGCCGCGTCCACTTCGCCCTCGACGAGGGGCAGGGGCAGCCGAGCCGGTGGAACACGCTCCGCGCGCTTCGAGTGCTTGACTGGTGGGAAGGTCGAGCGGGATAAACGGCACTGGGTGGCAGGATCGGGCGGCATTCTCGCCGCGATCCGCTTGTTCTTCGGCGGCGACATCTCGCGAATCATCGAACAGGTGAAATTGTCCGGCCGAAAAGCCGATCACACCTACCCGTCGCTACCGTCGGTGGCTTACCTCGTTCGTGCTGTGTACGCGGTGGAGCCAAAGGTGGGTGGATCGATGAAGCCGCGCTTCGACGTTCGGATCGAGTTGACAGTCACCAGTCTGACCCGGGTGACTGTGCGGGGAGAGGTTGATCTCGAAACCAGCGGGATGCTGTTCGAGGTGCTCATCTGCGCGCTATCGGTCAGCTCCATTGACCATGTCGAGGTCGACATGACGAACGTAACGCTGCTCGATGCGTCCGGCGTCGGCGTATTGCTTGCCGCGCAGAACCGCGCGCAAACGGCCGGCAAGAGGCTTGACGTTTGCGCCGTCACCGCGTTGCCGCTGCAAGTCTTGGAGATCACCGGGGTGCTGGGCCAGTTGCACGCCAAATCCGCCGGGACCAGCCCGGACGGGCAAGGCGGCTGGCAGACCACGCAGGCTCCGACATGATCGGCGCCCTGGACTGCGTCGCGGTGTGCGAGCCACCGTGGGTGGTTCTGCGCGTGGCCGGAGAACTGAATCTGCACAGCGGACCGCAGCTGCGCGCGGCAACGCTGGAATGCCTGGCCGATCAACCGACTGCGGTCATTGTCGACGGCGCGGCGCTTACCGTGCCCGACGACATTCACCTCACCTTGTTCGCCGCCGTGGCCCGGCACGCCGCCGCGTGGCCGTCGATCCCGATTCTGGTGTGCACGCCGCCCAGGGTCACGGCGTCGTTGCTCCGCCTCGGCCTCGATCGACACGTCAACGTCTGCGCGAGCCTGCGGGAGGGGCGTGCTCGCGCCGCCGACCGGAAGCTGCCGAACAGGGTTCGCAACCGGTACGCGCCGACGGTGGACGCGGTTGGGGCCGCCCGCCACCTGGCCAATGAGGTGTGCCGGCGGTGGAATCTGAGCGATCTAGCGCCGGCGGCCGGCCTGGTCGCGACGGAATTGGTCGCCAACTCCGTCCAGCATGCGGGCACACCCATCGAGTTGGTCATCACCCGCGCGGCCCGGCACCTGCACATCGCCGTACGGGATTATGTCTCGCGGCCGGCCCGGCTGATCGGGACGAACGGCGAGGACCAGCCCGGCGGCCGGGGCCTGCTGATCGTCGACGCGTTCACCACCTGTTGGGGCTCCACCCCCACCCCGAATGGAAAGGTAACCTGGGCCACCTTGTCCACCCGCTGACCACCGTCTCAAGTGGACTGGGGACAGGTCAGGCCGCCGCGGCCGGGCGTACTCGGAAAACGTGTTTCAGCAGCGAATCCATCTGCCAGACCTGTTCCGGCTCCATGAGCCGCACCCGGAACCGCTCCCGCACCCCGTCC
>Ga0307512_10002370_pt1 | contig 24078 bp, 17 predicted proteins | sample 14_EM_MG_FD_200267 | JGI IMG/M metagenome (GOLD analysis project Ga0307512, IMG submission 200267) | Populus trichocarpa ectomycorrhiza microbial communities from riparian zone in the Pacific Northwest, United States - 14_EM | ecosystem: Host-associated > Plants > Roots > Unclassified | place...
TGCAATGATTACTTGCTCCTGTGCAGCAATGGTATACTGCTGCAAGACCTCAATCGACTCTATTTACTCATTTCGAATACAGTCGCCTTCAGAGATCCGGAAAATGGTAGCCTGGCTATTGGCTATGGACAGGTTTACATGCCCCACAAGCATTCGTGAGGTAAGTTTACAGTTCCCTTCTTGTTTAATCGTTGTCTTGACGATCAATTTCGGAGTTCAAGTTTCGATTTGCAGTGTCTGAAATCGTTGATCTTATTCACCGGACATACTTCTATGGCATACGACAAATGGGAATGCAAGATAGATCATTGATTGATAAAATCAACCCGACATTCATTGCCATCACCGCAACGGCCATCCACCATTGTCTGTCGGCCTGGAAAACAGGTGAGTTTAGGGTCCTGCCAGAGTTTGGTCCAGGAGGTGGAGCAGAACGTAAGTGTGATACAAGAAACATTAATCATGTGGTTAATACTGCATGCACAGATGTATTTCGTCATCTCGACGCAGATTTTCGATCTTCCTCGCCTGAGGTTCAAGCCGAAAACATAGACAATACCCTCAGCATGATTCGCCAAAGGATCCACTCAACTGGTATGGACCAAGCGATGGCACAACCTCGCAACGATCAGGGCAGCATTGATGAGGACTTCCTTGATTATGTCCTGGAGGAACTGATAGAGCAGCCCAACAATTCCTTTACTCATCACAGCAGCTTTGTTGCTGCTACTGAAGCTAGCATGCGATTCTCAGCTGTTCTGCCTATGGGTGGGTCTGCCATCGCCACGAGCAGCCAGCCCGTCCCCTGCAGCAACAGCAACAGCAACAGCAACAGCAACGACATCACCAGCATCATCAACATGACCAGCGTTGAGAATACGGGATTAGTCGATGGCAGTACGATTGTAGCAGGTGCGATGTTGCTTGGAGGTTAGGAATGGTGTCAGTGATCGGATTTACGATTTCCTTTGTGTGCTATTGTATTCTAGGTTTCATTGACATCAGCAACAACTCTAGTTTCCGTCAGAAACACCTGGTTATTCCGGACGGCTCTGACGGAACCTCATACTCTCTGCTGGAGAATAACACGCTACCGGCCGCCCAGGCGACGGGTCTCGTTGTATACGTACTCCTCTACTTTGTGGTGACGTTTATGCACCATAAGAAGGACACGTGTGTTACACTCTTCGCAGGGGCTGCAGTTATACTGAAGCCATTTACACAATGCCTGGCGCTGTTAAATCATAGCTACTAATTGTTCAACGATTTTCAAAACTTATGCATTCAGTTTGTATTCTCATCTATGTATCTATGTATCTATATAGATACCTATCTACACACGGTATATCTGGACTGGCAGCACGCGGTGATTGTCAGCAATTCGAGGTGCGGGCCTGAAGATGACGATCGAGTGAACTGAGAGATACACTTAGAGCCTGTGATCGAGCGAGTTTGGAGATGCAATTGGAGACCGAGATTGAGTGAACTCAGACATGCACTGGGAGGCCGTGATCGAGCGAGTTTGGAGATGCACTTTGAGGCTGTGATCGAGCGAGTTTGGAGATGCAATTGGAGACCGAGATTGAGTGAACTCAGAGATGCACTCGGAAGCCGTGATCAAGCGAGTTTGGAGATTGGCTGGGAGGCCATGATCGAGCGAGATTGGAGATGCACTTTGAGGCTGTGATCGAGCAAGTTTGGAGATGCAATTGGAGACCGAGATTGAGTGAACTCAGAGATGCACCGGGAAGCCGTGATCGGGCAAGTTTGGAGATGTGCTGGGAGGCCGTGATCGAGCTTGTTGGTGATGCACTTTGAGGCCATGATCGAGCGAGGTTGGAGATGCAATTACAGACCGAGATCGAGCATCAGCAAAAAAAATTTCCGTCCGGGCGGAGAGGCTGCGTCAGAGTGTACACGCTCCGTCAGAGCCATCAGAGACACCCCAGTGGCGGATTACTCCGCACCCAGTTTCAATACCACGCGTTGCGTTGCATATCGCCCTCCAATCGCTGTTTCACCGGTTGTTCTCGCTCTGTCGGTCTCCTATTTTAAACGAACACTCTGGCGTTGGGGCCAACTGTGACCATACGTTGGAATGGGTTCATCGGGTACACACATGCATCTAGATTGCGACGGGTGACGTTGCGAAAATCTCTCCTCGCGTTCCTTCTACCTGTGCGCACAATGCAATTCTGTCTTTACTAATTATACACATCATTCCAAATCGCCAGATCTATGTAGCTATTGACAATCCATCGCTCGTTCTGTCCGTCTCCTGTCTTACTACTAGTAGCTATCTCTGGAATTACGTGTGCACAGCTGACGATGGTTCCCATGCTGAAAACTTGCAAAGCAACGGCTGCCGGTGCTTTTCTCACCTGTACAAATTTTGAGATGGAATCCAAGTTACCCGAGTTTTCAGGTATTGGGGTGAGCGCCAGGGCTAACCAGTACTCAACGAAAGCTCCATCCTCGTTTTGGAGCTTGATTTTGAATAGTTGTTGCAGTTGCCACAGAAGATGCCCATTCAGCGCGCCATAACACCTCCCCGGGTGTTGCTTTACCCACACCCAGTTATTCCGTCGATCCCCTCCGCGCCAGCTCTGGCTCCCTGTGCATCGACACATCTGAGATATGCGTTCACCATCTAAACCCTCAACTTGAATCGTAATACCATGGTAAATACAGAGTTCCATTGCGTGCAGTTGTTCATCCGATATATACGTCTTGTTACGACTCTTATACTTGATAAACTACCACGTGCCGCTGTATATTGCCATGTGGTGCGTTGCGTCTTGTGTATTGTCGAGTAATGCTCTGAAGTCTTTGATCATAGCGTCAGGATGCTTTCCATCACGGCGGTTATGGGGTCCCATGAATTCGGGCTTCGCATATGACTGGGAGCTCAGGGGGGCTGCCAGATCAGCACAGGAAGGGAAGACTTTGCAGGCGGCAGCGCTGTTCTCCCACCGCTGAGCGACGGCTTGGAGATTGAGCTCTCTGATTTCGAAGCAGAGAATGCGACGCTGAAAGGTGATTACTTGTGGCAGGTAGTTGAGATTGTAATTGGAGGCGTTCCAACCATCCTTGAGGTTCGTTTTATGTGCTTGTTCATGTCTCTCGGCAGAATACTGTTGCAAGGCTCCGTATCGACGAATCTGTTTGGCCCAATGAGACATCAAGTGAATCTTTGGAAAGTTGAAGTCGGCATCTAACTCCTTGGAAATATCTATCTTGTGGCTGATATAATCCCGCCAGGCGTTCATTTCGCGCCGCTTCTTGGACGGCGTCTATGAATCAGCATTTGTTTCCTCGTCTACCTTTCGCTTCTTTATGAGTTCCGTTCTCAGGGCATTGGCTTTAGCCTTCGCCTTTTTGCCGGCTCGCTCGAGTAAGAAAATATCTTTGAAGGTGTGAAAACGATGCAAGGCGTCCTCCATGTAGCTCAATGTTGCATCATCGTAGGATTTATATCGAGCATACATATAGAATTCTAACAATGCCCGTGTGCACTCAATTGTGCAATTGAATATGGGATGCTGAGCAGGGCTTCCGCCTTGTAGAGACTGGGTTACAACTCCAAGCAAGTACCGGCTCATTTTCTTCATCTCCTTCCCATTCCATTGAGAAACTTCCTCATATGACTTATTTTTTGGTGTGAGGTCGTGGTAAGCAGGCACGGATAACCAGATTGCATTGTACTTGTCAAGTTGTTCATATGTCTTCATGAAGTGGAAAATCCAGTTCTGGAGGTGGTCAAACATGCCGATCTGCATTGTATGGAGGAGGTCGGGCTTTGGGAGGTCGCTCACAATACGGGGAATATGTCGAAACACATTGAATCCTCGGTGAACATGGTGCGACGAGAGTTTGGCATCGGCTGCCTTGGTGTTGGCATCGCTGAGCATTCTATATAGGTTGTGATCCTCCTGGGGGTGTTGCTTGTCAGGAGGCACATAATCTCCAAGTTCGTTCATTGGACACTCGCACCAAAAAAAGACATGCCGCTCGAGATGATGTAGGTCGCTATACTCTGGCCAATCTGCAAGCCATGCTGCTAAAACCAGTTTGCAACGCCTGAAGTTGCCATCTGCACAGAGAACGTTGAAATACCCGCTCTCGGCGGTGGGATGTTGTTTAAAGGTTAGTGGGTGGAGGACCCGCCAGAGTACTTCGTTCAGCACCTCTCGGTTGGTTTGCCGCTGCTCATCCACGCGCTTCTGAGGAATATTGCAGTTCTTGATCGGAATCAGTAGGAGAGCGACCATTATGATGCTGTGCGTTGAGGGCATCTCGCGGATCTTCGATGATAGATTTCCAATTGTCATATATACAGGCCACTCTATCTTGTCGCCAGCAAAATTCGAGAGATGTGTTCCGTCGGACATGAAGATGAAAGGAACCAGGGTATCCCCCACTCTGAGTGTTGTCTAAACGTTGATTAGCACGTTATTATCCTCGAGAATCTCTCCTTACCTGTGTATCCCAGCACCAGTCCGCAGTGTGGATTTCGGTATAGAGGCGTTTCGGTGGCGTATCGCTGTTAAAGCAACGCTGAGGTGCGTAAATGAGATGCTCCGCGTAGGCTGGCTGCCACATCAACCATCTCATGCTTTTGATGATGTCTCAACTCCACATCTCTGAGCTGTGATCGAGCGACTTTAGAGATGCACTTGCAACAGGCTATGATGGAGGGAGATTAGAGGAGTACTTGGAGGTGGTCGATCTAGAGGCGGTTGATGGGTGGCGCGCCAGGTGCTGGGACTCTATTCATCGGTTAGTTAACTTGAAACCGTGGGAATGTGATGAGGTGACTTTACCTTTGAAGCTCTTATGGAGAACGGGATGGTGGCAGTCGATCTGTAGGGAGGTACCCCGGAAGCTACATTCAGGGGTTAACTCGAAATCAAGAGAATGAAGGGACAACAGACAATCTTAGGTGTATGCTGTACTCGGTGTATGCTGCACTCAGTGTATGCTGCACTCGGTGTTAACTCATGATGATGGCATGGAGAGATAGTGAGGGATGACTTAACTTTGTGTTCTTGCAATGATGGTAGAGTTGTGGACGAGAAGGAGAGAGATGGGGGATGAAGATGAGAATGATGTGGAGGATATGAGCTGACCTGAGAAATCAGCGGTACGACTTGCCTGATTGGGTTGAGAAGACCTCGTATCGTTGTTATTACCCACCGGATCAGGACTCGTACCTGCCGCATCGGGGATGGTAAATTGACTCCCACATGAAATTCCCTTAAGTCCCAGTTTCTCATGATGATTTCCCCCATCTCCTCTGATCTCTCTCTTTCTTGTTCTCAACTCTACCATCACCTAAGAACACAAAGTTAAGTCATCCCTCTGTATCTCTCCATGCCATGATCAACAGTCTCCCGCTCCCAGCCAATTTCCCGCTCCCAGCCAGTTTCCCATCTCTCGGCGGATATTGTTGTACTCAACTCTCTACATTCCCACAATTATGAGTTAATCAATGAATAGAGTCCCAGCTGCCGTTGCACCTCCTTCCAAATCGACCGCTTGCAAGTACTCCTCCAATCTCGCTCGATTATAGCCTGCAAGTGCATCGTCAAACTCGCTCAATCACGGCCTCCCAGAGCATTTCTGGGTTCACTCAATCTCGGTCTCCAATTGCATCTCCAACCTCGCTCGATCACGGCCTCATAGTGCATCACCAAACTCGCACGATTACGGCCTCCAAGTTGGCACGATTACGGCCTCCAATTGCATCTCTGAACGCGCACGATCGCGGCCTCAAAGTGCATCTCCAAACTCACACGATCATGGGCTCAAAGTGCATCTCCAAACTCCCATGATCACAGCCTCAAAGTGCATCTCCAAACCCGCTCGATCACGGCCTCGAAGTGCATCTCCAAACTCCCTCGATCACGGCCTGCAAGTGGATCTCTCAACTCACTCGATCACGGCCTCCAAGTACATGGTTAATGAGCGATGGCGGGTGTACGGAGATACAGGGGTTTGAACGGAGGTGGACAGAGCGACGGGGAGTGAATATTCGGGAGACCCCGGGGTAGATTGACATCATCTCATTTTCATCACATCAGGATCCACGCAATAGCGTGGATTCTCACTGCCGGGTAGTATCATATCTTCTCACATTCTTCGGTGGGCTCTCTGCCTTCTAGCTCAGTCGTATCACCACAACGGCCTCCAAGTGGTGCATCTCTAGGTTCTCTCAACGGGTGTCTCCAGGTCCTCCTCTAATTATGCTCGACTACCATATGTGGCCAGATTGACCATATGTATATAGAGATACTTAAATAATGCATGCCATATTATGAGGTAGCGAATCTTGTGACTGTAACAAAGACGAATATGATAGACGACATGCCTTGGGCTTATGGAACCATAAGAACTACTGTGTTGGGAATACGGCACCATGTCTCCCGCAGAGCTGCTCTCGAAGTCTCCCACAGACCTGTGCAGATGTCTCACCCGCTCCAAAATTTGACTATCCTAATAGTCACATCTGGTACCGTTCTGAATGCACATCCATAACTGCAGGTGCTTTCAGGAGCATCTGAGAATGCTCTTGCAGAGTCTGAGGAAGAAATGGCGACACTGCGATCGGAGGGCGATATGCAACACGACGCGTGGTATTGACGCCGGGCGTGGAGTAATCCGCCACCGGGGCGTCTCTGATGGCTCGGATGGATCACGTCCACTCTGACGCAGCCATTCCGCCCGGATGGAAATGTTTTTAGCTGATGGATATATCATAGTAGTAGTAAATGTAATAGAACTGATGGTTTACTGAAGTCTGATCCCAAACGCGTGAAATCATAATCGTGATAATGCATAATCCTCCCGCGACGGTTGAACTGCAAGGTACTGACGATCTTGTATCAACAAATTAACTATCGTGAACCACTTCTGCAAGGTAACTATCATTGTTCAAATTATTCCATCAGCATCAGCAGAAAACATTTCTGTCCGTGCGGAATGGCTGCATCAGAGTGGACGCGCTCGGTCAGAGCCGTCAGAGACATCTTGGTGGCAGATTACTCCGCGCCCGGCACCAATACCACACGTCGCGTTGCGTATTGCCCGCCAATCGCAGTTTGGGTGTTTCTTCTCGCTCTGTCGGTATCCTATTGTAGACAAACACTGCGGCGATGTGGCCAACTGTGACCATACATCAGAATGGGTTCATTGGGTACATCAGAAAAATGTAAATCGGTCCGGAAGCCACATGCAAACCTCCGAGACACTCCGGTTGCCTTCACTAGTGCTTCTAAGTACTTCCTGATGCTCCCAGGCCCCCCTGGAGCTTTGCAAAGTGCTCTCAGACTCTGCAACAGCATTCTCAGGTGCTCCTGAAAGCATCTGCAGTTATGGAGGTGCATTCAGGACACTACGAGTTTTGACTATTAGGATAGTCAAATTTTGGAGCAGCTGAGACCGCTGTGCAGCTCTGTGGGAGACCCGGTGCCATATTCTCAAAGCAGTGGTTCTTAGGGTTCCATACTGAGCACAAGGTATTTCGTATATCATCTTCGTCTTTGTTACAGTCACAAGATTCGCTACCTCATAATATGGCATGCATTATTTAAGTATCTCTATATATATACATACGGTCAATCTGGCCGCGACGGAATTCATGAGAAAGAATGATTCTAGCTCGAGGAGCCTAGGAAGAAAGTGAGAAGATATGATACTACCCGGATGTGGGAATCCACGCAATTGTGTGGATCCTGATGAGATGATGATGAGATGATGTCTATCTACCCCGGGGTCTCCCGAATATGTGCTCCCCATTGCTCAGTCTACTTCCGTTACCCCTGTATCTCTGTACACGCGCCGTCGCTCATCAAGGATGTACTTGGAGGCCGTGATCGAGCGAGTTGAGAGATGCACTTGGAGGCGGAGATCGAGTGAACTCAGAGATGCACTTGGAGGCCGTGATAGAGCGAGTTGAGAGATGCACTGGGAGGCCGTGATTGAGTGAGTTTGGAGATGCACTTTGAGGTTGTGATCGAGCGAGGTTGGAGATGCAATTGGAGACCGAGATTAAGTGAACTCAGAGATGCACTGGGAGACTGTGATTGAGCGGGTTTGGAGATGCACTGGCAGGCTATGATCGAGTGAGATTGGAGGAGTACTTGGAAGCGGTCGATTTGGAGGCGCGACGGCAGCTGAGACTCTATTCATTGGTTAACTTGTAATTCTGGGAATGTAGAGAGTTGAGTACCACATCTGCTGAGAGATGAGAAACTGGCTGGAAGCGGGAGACTGTCGATCTTGGGATGATGCTGTACTTGGTGTATGCTGTACTCGGTGTTGACTCATGATTATGGCATGGAGAGATAGCGAGGGATGACTTAACTTCGTGTTCTTAGGTGATGGTAGAGTTGAGCACAAGAAAGAGAGAGATCAGAGGAGATGGGGGAAATCATCGTGAGAGACTGGGACTTAGAATATTTCGTGGGCGAATCAATTGACCATCCCCGATACGGCAGGTACGAGTCCCAATCCGGCGGGTAATAACACCGATACAAGGTCTTCTAAACACAATCAGGCAAGTCGTACTACTGATTTCTCATAGCCGCTCGTATCCTCTATATCGTTCTCATCTTCATCCCCCATCTCTCTCTTTCTCATCCTCAACTCTACCATCATCGCAAGAACACAAAGTTAAGTCATCCCTCTCTATCTCTCCATGCCATGATCATGAGTTAACACTGAGTGCAGCATACACCGAGTACGGCATACACCTAAGATTGTCTGTCGTCCCTTCATTCTCACAATTTCGAGTTGACCGCTGAATGTAGCTTCAGCTTCCGGCATGCCTCCCTACCGATCGACCGCCACCAGCCAGTTCTCCATAAGAGCTTCAAAGGTAAAGTCACCTTGTCACATTCCCACCGTTGCGAGTTAACTAACTAATGAATTGAGACCCGGCGCGCCGTCCATCAACCGCCTCCAAGTACTCGTCCAATCTTGCTTGATTACGGCCTCCAAGTGTATCTCCAAACTCACTCGATCACGGCCTCCAAGTGCATCTCCAAACTCGCTCGATCACGGCCTCCAAGTGTATCTCCAAACTCGCTCGATTACGGCCTGCAAGTGTATCTCCAAACTAGCTCGATCGCGCCTCCAAGTGTATCTCCAGCCTCGCTCGATTACGGACTGCATGTTCGCACGATCTTGGCCTCCAAGTGCATATCTCCAAACTAGCTCGATCATGGCCTCCAAGTGTATCTCCAGACTCGCTCGATTACGGCCTGCAAGTTCGCTCGATCATGGCCTCCAAGTGTATCTCCAAACTTGCTCGATTACGGCCTCCACAAGTGCATCTCCACACTCGCTTGATCACAGCCTCGGAGTATATCTCTGAGTTCACTTGATCATCATTTTCATGCGCACCTCGAATTACTCTCAAACACGGCCTGCAGCCAGTCCAGATATACCATGTGTAGATGGGTAGCTATATAGATACATAGATACATAGATGAGAATACAAACTGAATACATGAGTTTTAAAAATCGTTGAACGATTGGTAGTAGCTATAATTTCCAGGCACACCAGCAGCTTTCCCAGGTTCTCCCAGGCTTGTCGCCGGTGCTCCCAGTTACTCTGAAGGCCGGCCGGAATGCCCTCTTAGGGTCTAATACTTTCCTGAAATTGACGCATCTAAGTTTACACTCCACATCCTCTCAGACACTCCTGGAGGCTTCCAGTGACTAAAATACATTTTGCTGATGCTATGCAAGGCGATCCGTCGCCTCGGTGACGGGAAGGGTGTAATTCTCCGTCAGAGCGTACGAGGTTCCATCAGAGCCATCAGAGCCGTCAGAGCCGTCAGAGCCGTCCGGAACCCGCGGGTGTTTCTGACGGAAACTAGAGTTGTTGCTGATGAGTGTCTTTAAAAACAAGAACTACACACTTCATTAAACGAATGGAGTGATTACAATCAGCATTGGGAGGACAAATCGAATTGGGCGACGTAGGAGTATGCCGAGACATGATTAGTGATATTGGCAAAGGAAGTGTGAACTGTTCATCAAGTGCTCATTGTTACATGCGCAAAAGTGGGTACACTGGTCGTACAACTTGAAAACGGCATCGCGACGACTCAAAGAACATTCTGGAACAGTAAAGCAATGCCATATTTCAGGGAAACCTCAATTTCATTTTTTTGAGTTTGTGGGTACAATAAACTAAATAAATTTAATGAAGGAAATTTAGTTTTTACTAATGCATTTTGCGTTATCGTCTGCTGCACATGTAATTCTGCATAAGCGCAACTTAACTGTGTGTTGCCCTGCTAGATACGATATAGTAGGTGTGGCCAATAATTATGCGCACAGCTGATGGTTTTTCACTTCCCAGTAATGGCGACATAATTGCATCATCAAAAGTGAATCCGCTAGTGAGGGTGTACCTATCACTAATTGATGGACATGTGGCCCAAGTGTAATCCCGCTAAAGATCACTTGGCTGACAAACAGAATGTTGTTCTTTGTGGATGTAATGGCAGTCATGATTAGGTTCTCGGCAATGGCACGAGACGTGTCCAGGGCGGGGTAACTGCAATGTTATCCAGACGACTCGTGATCTCTCTGAGATCGCTAGCAATAATCTTACCTATCAACTACTCCATTATATTACCACATCCACGTGTGCAACCATATCTTCTCATATATTTACATACGCAGCCATCTATGGATATAGGGCCTTACACTATTATCGCTCTTAATCATTTTGATACGTTTCGCTCATGGGATCTCACGATTTACCCCTTTCGACGCGTCACCACAAAATAACACGTTTTATCAAAAAACATGCCTCCAAAGAAGTCTACCAGAACTCAATTGCGTGTCACTGACATCCATGAGAGTGATGACACTCTGCAGGCAGCGGCATCGACAGCCGGACGCACTACTCCAACGGTCTTACCTGAGGCCAAGATTGATGATGACGATGACCTCTACGATGACGTTGGAGGTCAAAGAAACAAAGATAGCCTGATCGACAACAATACTGGTGATCTCTGTTCCCGAATTACTGACGAGGATCGTCTAGACGTGGTGACTCAAAACCGGTTGATGCTGGAAATGCTACTCGAAAACCTAGCCCAGTGGAAAGCCGAACAGAGACTCGAACAGGAGAGGATGGCGGCAGAACGGGAATGAATGGCTGCCGAACCGGATCAAACAGACACGGCTAATCAGGTGGCGGAGGACAATCGTCAGGCGTACCGCCAGCACCATGGGTCCCAACGGAAATCATCGAAGGCCGACATTCTACCGGCAAATGCTTACGATGCGGATCTCCGAACCACAAGGCGAGCTTCTGCCCTAAATACTCACGAGGAGGAAACCCACCACAGCAGGACCAGACATTAGCTCCAAACAAGGACGGAGGACACCAAATCAAACAACAGATATCCTTCGATAATCAACAACCAAAAAACTCACAGGCCTCTCTCGGCATCTGGCCTGACGGGAGAGGTTCGACAAGGCGGAATTGGCTTTAGAGAGGTTGGCAATGCAGACTTTGATCGCGACGATGGACAGCATACAACCGCATCAGATCGCTTTGAAGTCAAGGGTGTTGTTGGAGAGCCCAGAAGCTCTCATGTCAAGTCAGTGCTTATGCCGCAGGTCCAGACCGGACACGTCCCATATTATTCACGAGGTTTTTATAAGAGATGGAAGTGGAGAAATGCAACCCGTGCGAACTCCCATTGATTGCGGCGCGACGAGCATCTTCATGGCACCGAGACTGCGAAAACGGCTTAGTCTAGCGGAAGATCCGGCATACGTCACGACTCCAGGCCTCAATGGCCAAGTAATGGCTCACACGAGCGACAGTCGAAAAATGGCGTTCACAGTTCAGTATATGGAGCACTTATCACCGGTTCAAGAATCGGAGGTGCTAGTTGTGCACATGCGGGCTTACGACTTGGTTTTGGAATTGCCTTGGTTCCAGTCCAGGAATCCTGATGTCGATTGGCAACGCGGTCGACTTTTGGCTCTGCGAACCCCAGGGGGAGCGGAAGTGGTGGCAGTGGACAGGGTAGACCATCAGGAATGCCCCGGGAATGCACCAGGATCTACAGCTAGGGAAGAGGTGTGTTCCAATGGAGGCGGCGGTATCCCAGATATTCAAATACTCGGAGCAACTGCCTTTGACAATCTACTGGCCAGTGAGCAGGTCGTCAGGACAATCTTCCTAAGAGTCGGAGATTGTACAGGGCTGCTGGGAGCGACTGTGGAAGGCATCACTGATGGTGAGTGAGATATGCCCCAGGCGCTGGACGGGCGAGCAGGGAGCAGCAGCGGTAGTTGTGGCAGAAGAGTGTACCAACAATGCGGACCTTGAATGACTGCTACCGGCATGCCGAGACACGAAAGGAGTACTGAACGGTGGGGCTTGGCCCTATTGTGGCGAACCATTTTGAATCCGGGCTCCTGGATATTCCTTCATACCTCTCCATATCTAGTACGAATTGAGAACTAACGTTTGCAGATGGAGCTGGCACAACGACAAAGATGGTACCTACAGATGATGGAGGACATATCCCGGCCATATACGGAGATTTTGTGGTGGTTTTCAGCAAAACAAAGGCGGAGACACTTCCCCCGCATCGGTCAATCGACCATGCAATTGACTTGGTGTTAAGGGTTCTCCCTTAATAGAGTATATGTACCTGGGATAACCGAATGGGTACTTGTCAGTGAAATAACCTTCCGGCCACCTGACTTGCAAAACGACTACCCTAGGCATCCCCAGAACTCGCAGTCACGATTACCTTCAGCGGGGTATGAGTGGTACTCGTCTCGATTGGACAAGTTAAGGCTTGGCGGATTCATTGAAAGCAAAATGCTGCGGCAGCTGATTTGATGATACAATAACACTGCCAGATCGAATGGGAATACAACCCGGCCGAGCGTGTTATTTTCAACCAGATTTACGTCTGACGCTGGAGTGATTATGTCTGATCAATCTGAGGATTACCTCGACCTGCAGACACAGCAATCAATAGTTGCAAGCTATTATGTGGGATCTTATGGCCGATGTGTTGTCACGTCGGAGCCCTGGGCACTCCCCGGCCAGAGGGAATAGTCCCGGCCTAAGCAGCGACGTGATTGAAAGATTATGGCATGACTGTTGATATGAGGTCGAAGCATCCACGCACATTGAATTGTGACGGAACGGCAACTGCAACGCTACGTGCGTGTCATTCAATCTATATCGGCATAGTAGTGGTTGTCCGCCACGTAAACCTATGAAGCAATTATACTACAGTATAGATTAGCTCAAAGGCGCTAGTCACTATGTTGGCATGCGTTTCCGATTACTGAACCATACGAGAGTGAGATGTCCAAGTTGAAGTTATGACCTGATATATGATATCATGCGGGTGTGGCCTGAGTTTCATCAGGAGCGTAACGCTTTAATACCGCACCGGCATGAACACGATAACCTAAGGGATGCGTGGCAATCTCTACCATGCGCATTCAAGTGCCGACTTGCCTAAGCATGCATGCGGATGATAATGAATGTAAGACACAAAGCACATTGCTATCAGAATCATAGAAAGGAAATATGGGTGCGCATGCGTAACATCCCGAGAACTTTCTATAAAGAGATCACATTGTTCCGGCAATGAAAAGAACAAGCTCTAGCAGCAAAACAAACAGCAATACCTACCAGCGGAAGAAAACCGTTATTTATTATTAAGTTTTTATGATACCTATACCTATCTATTATTATATATAAAATCTATTAGCTTTGTGTAGCGGCAGCCCCGCACCTCTGATAAGTATTATCCTGAACGAATGACTATTACCTTCGAGAGCGAAAACGATATTATAGTCTACGCGTTAGAGAAGATTATTTGTTACGCCAGAAAACATCAGTACATTTTCATAGCGCAAAGTGTTTGGTGGATAGCTTCCATTATTGGACTTGCATGTTAGGGGTTCAACCTAGCAGCGGTAATGATACATGTTGAGCTGAAGCAATTACACGTGACTACCATTCGGAAGTGGATACCATTGGTCACGAAGCAAAACACCTTTTTGCGTATCAGCCCATGTCATCAGTCAGATGGTCCTTAGCGGGATTACATCTGAGCCGCATGTGACAATTTGATAAGAGCAGTCTTATCAAGTGGATTCGCAAGATGATGCAATTATGTCGCCATAGCCGGGATGTGAAAAACCATCAGCGGTGCGCATGATTATATGTTACACCTACTAAACCTTTGATAGCGGGACAACACATTACGACGATAAGTCGGGTGTGCAGCACGCGTCATACAATGAGCGATTAAGAGGGATCGTCGCACCCTATTTCTAAGAGATAGGGAATAATGCGCGCACTCCCCGGATCACGGAAGTCCGGATCCTAAGCTCGTAGTGCGTGAGGGATTATTGGCATTGGCTGAAGATAAGAGGCCTGAAGCGACCCTGCTCATAACTTTTGAGTTAGTATGTATCGCAACCCGAGAGGGTGTCATAATCTACGTTGGCAGAGTATCGGTTGGTCGCCGATTAAATCTCTGACGCAATGCCGAATAGCCAAATTGGTATGGTGAGGCATTAATAACCTTTGGTTATTATTATATTGCGATAAAGCGCTGATCGTATCATATGACGTCAGACGTTCCAACTACTGAACGAACGATAAGCAAGATGTCTAAGTTGAAGTTATGAGTTGTCATAAGTTGCGTTTGATATCTTGCAGGATGATGGCCTCATACGAGGAGCGTAAGGCTTTAAAACCAATCATGCATGAACACGATAACCAAAGGGAACTCGTGGCGGAACCGGGACAGTATCCCGAGGACGCTATCAAGCAAAACCATTGTCATAGTCGAAAAGAGTAGCGGCCAAACTTGAGCCAGCGAAAGACTATAAAAGACTCACATTGTCTCCCCGACAATGAAGAGAACCAAGCTCTAGCAGCAATCCACAGTCAGACAATTACCAGCGAAGAACACCTTAAAATATTATTAAGATTTCTACACAAAAAACTTCATCATTACTTCACTACTCCCAACCAGTGAATTCATACTTTATGTTTACCTTGAGACAATTGAAGAGACGCACGGCACACGATCATCTCGTCCGACAATTCGGAGAACTGTTTCTCTATTACGAGGAAACCAGGAATACTTCTGGTCAATATTGGACCTTGCACTCAGCCGAGATTCTTGGCATCACATACGACGTTTGTCGATTCGTTCACGAGGGGCTGTTACCTTTCGAGGAACATATCGATACGAGCCATACGCACGATCAGACAGAAAACGGGGACTGTTTTTAGAGGGTGCTCTTGTATAAGGACAAGAGGTTGAGTCTTAGGATAAGACGAGGAAAGAAATAGAAGTTTAGTTAGGCGGCTGTATTTAAGTTAATAAAGTGTTTTATTGAAACGTGGCTGAATACCCCCGTAACATTGCAGACGGACTTGCTACGCATATCGATAACCTGCGCATACATTCCGAAATTAACCCGGCACCATTAAAGGATAATCAACTGTCCTCAGAATTAGAAGCAGCAGTTGTGCCTCCAGATAACCTCGATATCGATATAAAGGAAAATCATATTCATCCCGATAGAATATCTCGAGTTACGAATATAGATAGTGATACCTCCGAGGACGAGAATAATACATCAGAGCCGGATCAAGCTACTTTGGTTGTTCAAAGGGCCAGGAAGTTTGTTAACCAATCCAAAAAGGCTAGGAAAGCTTTGAAGCAAAAGCCTTGTGCGTTGTCACAAATAAGGTCGGGAAAAGTTTCCAGGAAACCTTTAACCAAGAAACAAAGGAATAGGTTACAAGCAATTCCCAGGGATACCCTTGTATCCTATTTGGAACATTGGGAATAGGAATTACTAAGTGAGGGAGATTACGCTTTTAAAAGACGTAATATTGCCGATAGTATCTGAACGCCAGATTTATCAAGGAAGACAGAAAAGTGTTGAAAACTTCTGATACGATTATACATATTTGTCCCTATTGCGTATTCAACTTATACTGACTTCCAATACGTTTTATCTGGGGATACGCTTTAAGAATTACAAAAGGATCATACGGCCGTGTACCCAGTATTTACTTATAAGTATCTTAGGATATAAATAAGTATAGATACTTAGGTGGAAGCACCCCCGTAACACTTGGAGCCCGGCTATAATTTGCCATATGGGTGGATTTACAATCTATCGGAGTTCGAATTAAGGACGTTAAAGGCTTACATTGAGGCAAACCTAGCCAATGGGTTCATTCAGCAATCATCATCGCCAGCAGCAGCGCCTATTCTCTTCGCAAAGAAGAAGGATGGAGGGTTAAGGCTTTGTGTCGATTAGCGCGCGTTCAATCTGGCGACGGTGAAGAATCGGTATCCCCTTCTGCTGATCTCGGTGATGCTTGACCATGTGCGCGCGGCCAGGATATTCACGAAACTGGACCTCCGCAGTGCCTATAACCTTATCAGGATCAAAGAAAGCAACGAATACAAGACGGCTTTTCGAACGCGTTACGTCCAATTCGAATACCAGGTCATGCCATTCGGTCTAACAAACGCACCGGCTACGTTCCAGTCTTACATCGATGATTGCCTATGGCCATACATTGACGACTTTGCGGTATGCTACCTGGACGACATACTCATCTATTCGGCAGACAGGAAGGAGCATGTGGAGCATGTGCGCCAAGTGCTGCAGCGACTCAGGGAATTCGGCCTTTATTGCAAAGCCGAGAAGTGTCAATTCGGAGTTTCGGAAGTCGGCTTCCTGGGGTGTGTTATCACTTCCGATGGAGTCGGCATGGAATTGGACCGAATCTCCACAATCGAGGACTGGCCGACACCAAAGTCAGTTAGAGATGTTCAGGTGCTTCTCGGATTCACGAACTTCTACCGAAGATTCATCCGGAAATATGCCAAGGTGACCCTTCCACTGACAGAATTAGTAAAGAAGACAGAGGCAAGCCCGAGAGGCAAAAAAGGGACACATACAGCCAAATGGGAATGGACGCGGCAAGCCGAGTTGGCATTCCGGAAACTGAAAAGGACCTTCACCGAGGCACCGATCCTCCAGCATTGCGATCCCGCCAAGCCAATCATTCTCCAAACGGACGCGAGTGGATTCGCGATAGCGGGCATTCTCAATCAGTATGATGGTTTCGGGGTTCTCAGGCCGGTCAATTTCTACTCCCGGAAGTGCTCTTCAGCCGAACAGAATTACGACACTTATGAACGGGAGCTATTGGCCATTGTGGATACACTAAAACAGTGGTGACACTACCTCGAGGGCGCCAATCACAAGGTATCAATTTGGTGTGACCACCAGAATCTCGAATACTTCCAGACATCCAAAGTGCTCTCCAGAAGAGAAGCCAGGTGGTCAGAAACTCTCTCGGCTTACGACTTTGTCATCGAGCACCTGGAAGGTAGCAAGAACCCGGCCGATGGTCCGTCCAGTCTGCCCGACTACGAGATCGGCTACGAATGGCCTGTGGCACGACGATTGGCAACCGTGTCAGTGGACCCATACGACGAGCTCATGCCAGTAATTATCACGGCCCAGGCTTCCGACCCTGTGGCTGTCGACGTCTCGGCAAAGCTTGTCGACCGACCAATGATAGATGGCACAGATACCGCCAATGAGGAGAGCCAATGAAAAGTCGTTGCGGGAGTCTTGACTTACGAGGGGAGGATATACGTCCCAGCAACCGGTTCTCTACCTGGAACAGTGATAAGTCTATTCCATAATAACCCTGAGTCCGGTCATTTTGGAGCTCTTAAGACTACTGAGCTGGTATCTAGGGATTTCTACTGGCCAGCAATGGACTCACGTGTACGTAAGAATGTCAGCGGCTTCGAAGTATGCCACCGAATCCAAGCACCTCGACACGCCAGGCATGGGATCAACATGCCCTTGCAGGCACCATCATGGCCATGGGAAGGCGTCACGATGGACTTCGTCACCGACTTGCCAGAGTCAACGGCATCGGGCTACACTGGGATTCTCGTTATCGTGGACCGACTGACAAAGATGGCAATCTACTTACCGTGCAGGAAGGATATCGACTCGCCGGAATTGGCCCGGCTCTTCTTTGAACACGTCATCTGCAAGCGCGGAGTCCCGGATAACATAGTTACAGATTGCTGTACCCAGTTTACAAGCCGATTCTGGACCCGGGTATGTTCTCACTTGAGTACTGTCCATCGGCTCTCGACAGCCTTCCATCCACAGACGGACGGACAGACAGAGCGTCAAAACCAGATGATGGAGCAGTATCTCCGGGCTTTCTGCCACTACGAGCAGGACAATTGGGTCGAACTCTTGCCGCTAGCCGAAATCGCTTACAATGACGCGATACACGCATCCACAAGGATGACTCCATTCTGGGCGAATTACCACTACCATCCGGTGATGCAGTTTAAGGCCCCGAAGCAACCATCTAGCCTGAATTCGGAAATCCAAGCACACACTTTCGCAGCTGGCTTGGATGAGACTCACCAAACCCTCCGAAAGAACTTGCAGGAGGCCCAAGCCAATCAGACGAAATACGCCAGTGGCAAAGCGGTTGTTTTCGAGGTTGGAGAAAAGGTCTGGCTTTCAACGCGGCACTTCCGGACGACAAGACTGTCAAAGAAGTTGGATTACCAACGGACAGGACCATACACGGGAAGTAAGGTCATCAATACGAATGCTTACAAATTAGACCTTCCGTACATGATCCGGAAGCACAACGTTTTCCATGTCTCTTTGCTCGACCGCTATACACCTCCTACCGCCGGCCAGCCGCCATCTGAACCATAGCCGATGGTGGTCGACGACTCTGACAAATGGGAAGTTGACCATATCCTCGACTCTGAACGACGCTACCGGAAGCTCCATTATCTCGTACAATGGGCGGGTTACAGTTACGTACGGACTAGCTGGGACCCTGCGGAGAATCTCGGGAATGCGCAGAAATTGGTTGATGAGTTCCACCAAGAGCATCCGAGGAAGCCTCGACGATGATTGGACTGGAGGAATCGGATTGGACGTTTTACGGGGGTTTTATGTTGCTTACTTTCTGATAGATATCGGCTAGTGGTAGCAACGGGTCCGGGTAACCCACGAGTGGTCCGGGTTTGGACCGGAAAAACGGTTCTGTTCGGTTCCAGACCAGTCCAAAAACCTGACCCGCAGCTTCTTGACGGGCCAAACCCGGACCCGTACCCGTCAACCTGCGGGTTTTGCCGGGTTCGGGTAGACCCGTCGGTTCCAGTCTCCGGTTCTAGTTTTCGGGTTTTTCTATTTATGGTCGCATTCAGATATCCCACTGTCTTGTGCAAAATCTTAACTTTGTTACATCATTGTCTTTGTTCGTTTTATTGGCTGCCTTTATAATCAAAACAAGCAGTGACATGTTCGCTCCTACATCATGAAGTTGAGTGTGAACGATTTTTCGTCTTGCATCATTAGTAAGATTTGAGGTACAGAACAGCCATATTGACAGTTAAGGCAGTCATTAACCCGCAATTGGATCAGTGTGCACCTGCTACGGCACAGACAACATTTGGTGAGCTGATGGAGATACACGATAGTGAAAGCAGAAAATCGCAATGCCACATGGAATTTGACAAACAGAACGAAGCCATCTCAGATTGGCATCCGGGGAACCACGGTCATACATATACATATAGGCTCTGACGACCAATGAGGTACTCAATTCGTCACCGATAAACAAATCAAAGCCTGTTAAACGTATAAGCTTTTACCCCTGCATGTAACCTCCCTAGCTAATTACCATACAGGAATTGGATTCAGATGAACATATTGTAATGGCTCACTTGTCATCAGTACACTACCTGCCCGATTAGTAATTATTGACAACCCATCTGCGCGAAAAGTAATTGGTGTACCCATTTTGCTACGTTTCAACATTTTTTCAATTTAGGTGTCCAAATTGTGAGACATGATAATTCGTTTGTGCATGTCCAAGGGTCGTATGGGCCATACCAAAGTTCTAGACTCCAAACTGACTTGATTGACGATTGATCAACCCGATATCATCCTGCCTCTTTGAGATAAGTGAGAACCCGCAATCTCAATTTGAGACAAAATTTACGAACAAAATTTAAGTCAGGGATGGCGTACCAGTCAGAGAAGGAGCGGTCAATGCACAACGCGAATCTGTATGAATGCCCACCATCATGTTGCATTCATCCATACATCCAACTACGTCACTCTGCGTTCAGACCTGGTGCACATAGTGAACATTTTGAAAATTGCTTATGGTAGGTCATGAAAATCGAGGAGAAGGAACTGCATAGGGCAAAGTGAGGAAGTTGGGCTATAATAATGAATAATGAGTGAATGGATCTACATCCGGTAAGTTGGCAGCCGAAAGAGCTGGAATGTGACAGCGCTACGTTATCCATCGCTCAGAGATCATGTGCATCAGTGGATCAGACATTGAGATGCCACAAAGCTTTTGGATACAACTGAGTATTCATACAAAGTATAAATTGGCTGTCAATAATGACTATATGATTATTTGTACAAAATTATTGACCATACAACAACTTTAAGGACATATTTATGGTGAGCATCACTGGAGTGTCAACAATTTTTGGACTTGTAAGCAACTTAATTGCGAAGCCATTTGCTCGCTGTTATCCATAATCAATGTATTGCCAGCCTTTATAGGCAAAACAGATAGCGATACAGTAACAGCCTCATTCTGAAAATGAGCGTCAATGGAGCGTCAACGATTTTCGGTCTTGTAAGTGAGTTAATTGGGAAGCGATTTGCTCGCTGTTGTCCATAACTAACGTATAGGCCGCCTTTATAGGCAAAAGAGAAAGCGAGACGGTAACAGCCCCATGCTGAAAATGAGCGTCAACAGAGCGTCAACAATATTTGGTCTTGTAAATAAGTGGTTTGGGACGCGATTTGCTTGCTGTTATCCATAATCTCAAGATCGCCAGCCTTTATAGGCAAAAGAGTAAGTGACACGGTAACAGCCCCATGCTGAAAACGAGCATCAATGGAGCGTCAACGATTTTTGGTCTTGTAAGAAAGTTGTTTGGGACATGATTTGCTCGCTGTTATCCATAATCAACATGTCGGCAGCCTTTATAGGCAAAAGAGAAAGTCACACGGTAGCAGCCCAATGCTGAAAATGAGTGTCAACAGAGCGTCAACGATTTTTGGTCTTGTAAGTAAGTTGTTTGGGAAGTGCTTTGCTCGCTGTTATTGGTAAGCAACGTATTAGCAGCCTTTATTGGCAAAAGCGCTACCGACATGGTAACAGCCACATTCTGAACATGAGTATCAATGGAGCGTCAACAATTTCGGGTGTTGCATCTTGTATAATCCAAGGGCTATACTACGGCTTTTACCCATAATCAAAGTATTGGCCGACTTTATAGGCAATATAGTTAATGTGGTTTTCGCTACAACAAAAATGAGTGTCAACAGAGCGTCAACAGAGCGTCAACAATCTTGGGTGTTGCATCTTGTATGATCCAAGGACTATGCTACGGCATTTACCCATAATCAATGTATCGGCAGCCTTTATGCTCAAAAGGGTCAGCAACATGGTCACAGCCCCATTGTGAAAATGAGCGTCAACAGAGCGTCAACGATTTCGGGTGTTGCATCTTGTATAATCCAAGGGCTATGCTGCGGCTTATACCCATAATGAAAGTTTTGGCCGCCTTTATAGGCAATACTGTTTATGTCGATGTCGCTTCACCTGAAAATGAGCGTCAACAGAGTGTCAACACAGCGTCAACAGAGCGTCAACAGAGCATCAACAGAGTGTCAACAGAGCGTCAACAATCTTGGGTGCTGCATCGTATACAATCCAAGGGCTATGCTATGGCATTTACCCATAATCGACGTATCGGCAGCCTTTATGTGCAAAAGAAACAGCATCATGGTCACAGCCCCAGTCTGAAAATGAGCGTCAACAGAGCGTCAACAGAGCGTCCACAGAGCATCAACAGAGCGTCAACAATCTTGGATGTTGCATCTAGTTCAATCCAAGGGCTATGCTACGGCATTTACCCATAATCAACGTTTCAGCAGCCTTTATGCTCAAAAGAGACAGTAACATGGTCACAGCCCCATTATGAAAATGAGCGTCAACAGAGCGTCAACGAATTTGGGTGTTGCATCTTGTATAATCCAAGGGCTGTGCTACGGAATTTGCCCATAATCAAAATAGTGGCCGCCTTTATAGGCAAAATCGTTAATCTCGATATCACTTCACCTGACAAAGAGTGTCAACAGAGCGTCAACAGAGCTTCAACAGAGCGTCAACAGAGCGTCAACAGAGCGTCAACAGAGCGTCAACAGAGCGTCAACAGAGCGTCAACAGAGCGTCAACAGAGCGTCAACAGAGTGTCAACAGAGCGTCAACAGAGCGTCAACAGAGCGTCAACAGAGCGTCAACAGAGCGTCAACAGAGCGTCAACAGAGCGTCCACAGAGCATGAACAGAGCGTCAACAGAGCGTCAACAATCTTGGATGTTGCATCGAGTTTAATCCAAGGGCTATGCTATGGCATTTACCCATAATCGACGTGTTGGCAGCCTTTATGCTCAAAAGGGACAGTAACACGGTCACTGCCCCATTATGAAAATGAGGGTCAACAGAGCGTCAACGAATTTGGGTGTTGCATGTTGTATAATCCAAGGGCTGTGCTGCGGAATTTGCCCATAATCCAGGTATTGGCCGCCTTTATAAGCAATATCGTTAATCTCGATATCACTTCACCTGAAAATGAGCGTCAACACAGTGTCAACTGAGCGTCAACAGAGCATCAACTGAGCGTCAACAGAGCATCAACTGAGCGTCAACAGAGCGTCAACAATCTTGGGTGTTGCATCTAGTTTGATCCAAGGGCTTGCTACGGCATTTTCCCATAATCAATGTTTGGCCGCCTTTATGCGCAATATGGTTAGTGTCAATTTCGCTACCATCTTAAACTGATCGTCAACAGAGCGTCAATGCTTTTTCGTAATGTAAGTAGGGTAATTGGAAAGGGATATGCTTGCTGTTATGCGTAACCAACATATTGGCAGCCTTTATCACCAAAAGAGCAAGCGACACGTTCAGTTCCCCATTCTGAAAATGAGCGTCAATGCAGCCTCAAAGATTGTTGGTCTTATAAATAATGAAATTTGTAAGGAATGTGCTCACTGTTATCCGTAACAAACATATAGGCAGCCATTGTAGCCAATACAGAATGTGACACGGTCACAGCCCCATTCTGAAAATGACCGTCAACCTCGCATCAACTGAGGGTCATCAAATTCTGGTGATGCATATTGGGTAATGAAGGCGTCGCATGGATATTTGAGCTTATAATTGCATTATTGACCTCCTCCAAGGTCAAAAATACAAAATATTAAAGGAAAAACATGAATTCAAATATTGTCGATATCGCAACCTGCAAAACATGCGAAATGTGATTCCTGGATGTCAAATAATCGATTTTCATTGAGAACTATGATCAAACAGCAAAGGCAAGCACATTATATGCATTTACAGATGGACCCGCTGGACAACCCGCTGAGTACCCACCAAATCCAGACGGGTAGGGTGTTTTCTAAAGAACCGTACCCGAATGGACGGTTCGGGTTTATTGACAACCCGGACCGCCAATTTGGTGCTGGTGTGGTTCCGACCCGGACCCGGACCCGAAGTGATGGTCCAGAACCGTTGCTAACACTAATCTCGGCCCAGTACAAATGGCGTCGGCACGGGTTTTTACCACCTCCGGAGACAAGTCAAGTGGAGTTGGAGTTTCCCCTTGCACCGAATCCGCCGTGAGGCTGCTCATAGGGCACTGATCGGTTGTGGGAATTATTAAGTCGTGCGGAGGCGTACGCAGTGGTTTTGTTTCTTTTATGGGGTTTTTCTTATTATATATAGATGTATGTGGCAGCTAGTGTTAGCAACGGGTCCGGGTAACCCGCCAGCGGTCCGGGTTTGGACCGCAAAAACGGGTCGGTTCGGTTCCAGACCCGTCCAAAAACCCGACCCGCTGACTCTTGGCGGGCCAAACCCGGACCC
>Ga0307512_10002371_pt1 | contig 24068 bp, 21 predicted proteins | sample 14_EM_MG_FD_200267 | JGI IMG/M metagenome (GOLD analysis project Ga0307512, IMG submission 200267) | Populus trichocarpa ectomycorrhiza microbial communities from riparian zone in the Pacific Northwest, United States - 14_EM | ecosystem: Host-associated > Plants > Roots > Unclassified | place...
GAGTTGCGAGGGCACATAGGCAGATGTAGCAAAGCACTATTATCCACTGCATGGCTGATGGCGGCGGAAAGGGGACAATATTAAGATGCGGAATAGGTTTGAGGCGGAGAGGCTCGTGGCTGTTTGGAAATGTCTCGACCATTGCCAGTCTGCGTTTCAATTGTCTCTTATACTTGCACAGCGAAGAATACCCCAGCTAGGACGTACATACCGTGAGGATTGAAGTTCTACGCCTCCCCAATTAGCGAACTATGCAAGTTCCCCCCATCCCCGTGTACCAACCTATAAAGACAACACTCCCTCTTGACGACCATCACTCGCCGAAAAGGCCCGCTTAGGGGAGGAGAGAAGGCTCAATCTCTCTAAAGGTGGGCTTCCAGTCGCACCTCCGGCGGGCATGCACATCCACTGCCAACCAGCACAAGGGCAGCTGTTGCTGATACGAGAGCCGAAATAAATCTGTGCATGCACATGTGCATGGTGTCACTCTGTGGGAAGCCGCTCGAAATGTGCTTTACGTATTTGTATGCCTGCACTTGAACACGGGGAGCATGCATGACACCTGAACTGTTGTGTGTACCTATTTTCACCCGGTGCGTGGGTGACCGCCACATTGGCAGTTGGTGCGTACTTATCCTCTACGACGCCGGGCTAAGCTTTTAGCCCAGGGTAGAGTGCGTATAGGCGTTAGCCCGAGGTCTATGAAGAGAGAGCCTTGGACCCGCTGTGGGTTCACTATATGAATTTTGGCCCCGGGTTTTGGCAGTTAGACCGCGCAACGGGGAGGCGATGTAGATTCCCGAAGCGAGTAGCAAAAATGATATCACTGCAGATTTTGAACCTGCGCCCAGCGTTTACAGCGCCTGATGTCTGTCTGTAACACCATGAGTGGATCAGAGAAGATTTCAACCCCAAACCTAGCGTTTACAGCACCTGGTGTTTAGAGCACCAAGAGTGGTTACCACAGGTTTTTAACCCCGGATATAGCATATAGAATATAGAGCATCTGGTACCACCTGATGTCTACAGCACCAAGAGTGATTTCTCCAGGTTTCGAACCCGAATGGGGCGTTTACAGCGCCACCACCACCTAAGCTAAGGGATAAGCTCTTGCGTGTTCGATGTTCTATAGAATCTTGATGCTAAGTACCGTATAAACTGAGATAGCCGCGTCAGAAGTGCTCGTGCACAAGGTCAAAGTAAGGCGGTGGCCATTCTATTCTCGAGTGTCAGCAGATGGCGGCTGTAAGACTAAATTATTGTAGATCTCCCTCCCTTCACTGTAAGTTCGCTCTACTAAGTAAAGCTTATAACTGGATGGTCTTGTTTGGTCCTAATCTCCCAATAAACAAGAAGTGATATCTAGCATAGCTGGCAGTATAAATGCCGAGTGCTGTAAACGCCCGGTGCTGAAAACACCAAGGTTCGAAACCTACCCTTATTCTTTTGCTCTTGCGTCATAGCTATAGTATCCAGACAGTGAGTAGTTGAAAGGAAATAAATATGGCAATCGGTCTACTCGAGTAGGAGAGCTCCAGCGGACTAAATGACTTCATTCTTACACATACTTACTTAAGTAGGCACAGTAACAGTCCCGGCACGCCGGATAAACAGCAAAATCTCAGGTTTTGAACCTAGCGTTTACAGCACTTTAGTGCTTCTGGTGATTACAGCACCAAGAGTGATCACTTCAGGTTTGGAGCCCGGACCTAGTGTTTGTAGCACCTGGTGTTTAGAGCACCTAGAGGTTTTGAACCTGGATCTAGCGCTTACAGTGCCTGGTGTTTACAGCACCAAGGAGGATCACTGCAGGTTTCGAACCCGCACCCAACGTTACAGTGCCGGGTGTTTACGGCACCCTGGCACTTAAGCTAAGAGATAAGCTCTTGTATATTCGGTGTTTCTGTAGGACCTTAGTAATTAAATGGTATATCAAATACCGTATAAACTGAAGTACATTCTCGCGTCGGGCTGTCATCCTGGATGAGTAGGGTTCTAACTATACCTATCTAATAAGTGACCCTGAGAGGAAAAAGGATGTATCTTCTTCATGTCTAAAAAGATGGGGGTACAGGTTTTTGAACCTTGGTGTTTTCAGCACTGGTGTTTACAGCACGATGGACTACTAACTAAGCTTGGCGTCAGTTCTTGTTTATTGTAGCATTCAAGCTGTAGAGAGCGAGCCCGAAAGAACCAGGAGGAAACCTATGGTAATTCGCTCCCATAATTACCACCAAAAAGTAGCATAGCCATGGTCTTATTCACCAGTATATCTGGGTTCACAGCCCTGCCGCGAGTAGTACCCGGGCGAGTAAGACTGCGGCTACACTCAGTGGCGATGAGTGATTGAAGACAAACATGTTAACAAGTATGAAATCAATGTGGGATCTATAGTTCAAGTAGACTAAACGGTTTATATATAGAGGAAGCACTTGTTCCGAGTACAGCGGACAAAAGAGAGCAAAAGAATAACACTACAGGTTTCGAGCCCTCACCCAGTGTTTACAGCACCAAGAGTAATTACTACAGGTTTCGAACCTGTACCTAGCCCTCTAGCTAACTAGCATCCAGGATGAAGAGGCAGCATCAAAATTCAAGATCATCTAACTAACCCGCTGTAAGCAAGCAAACCAGTGTTTCAAAATGGCCAGTCCAACCGCCGGTCTCTTCCTCTTCCTCTCTCCTTCTTTTGATTCACATTGCTTATCCTATACACCAGCACAACATGACATTCCTATTCGATAACTACACCACCACGAACGACGAGGGTCCATTTATTCCAGGGCTCTCCAGGAACCTTAAGTTGCTGCCACGTCCTGCTGATTCTCCTTGGCAAGCAACACCACTGGAGGAGGTGGTTTATGGAAAGGGGAAGAAGGGGCTCCCTCATCTAGCCGGTCATCCGGAGGGGGAGGGTAATCGGGCACTGCCATACTCTAGATAGAGTGAATGCAGTATGATTAAACAAAAAAAAAAGGTGGTTCATAGAGCTGTTTCAAAGCAACCGGGTAAGTTGATGAAATGATCCCTCAGTGGTAGTGTCATTTTACTCATTGGAATCATTTAAGGCAGTCGATCCCCACAGCAAACTAACCTTGTGGGTCACCTCAGGCTCGCCACACCAGCAAACCAGTAACCTAAGATCAAGAATAAGGTGCTCCAGTTACCAGGAGGAGGTTGGTTACCTTCCAGATCCCTTTGAGCTACTAGGTTACTCTTTTTATGCTAGTGTACCCGGGAGTAGTGAGTTACATTCCTTCCCCCCTGCTTACAAGTGCCAACTCGCTGCGTATGTAGCCGATACATAAACCACCCGAAGGGGATGAGGGTAGTGGTGGGGTTCGCAACTTTACTTTATTTTCACTTTATGTTTTCATTAGAGCGAAAGGGATTTATGGGAATATGTATGTCATAGCCACAAGCGGCTGAATACAGAATGATTACAACAAACAAACAAACCACCCGGGAAAATTCAAACCCATCCATATCTTCAAAACTTTTTCTCAAACGACCAAGATCTTCCAACATGTTTCAACCCTTAGAATCAAACCAGAACCAGAAGCGATATCTTTTTATCTCAACCATAATGTCTCGCCATCAATTTTCGCTTCATTTCCTTCGCTACGATAGCCATGCCTAATATGAGGTTAAAGTGAAAGTGATAGAATATGCTAGCTTTTGGAAGGGTTTCAACTGGCATGGAGCTTTATTCGATACCATATCGATATCGCCTCCTACATACAACTCAACCCCCGGCATAAGTCGAAAGGCAGCGATGCCTCCGTCTTGAGATTACTACCGGTCAATTCATAGGAGTCTTGATTCAGTGCAGGATGGCCACTGGGTCGATTCAAGAGATACCAGGCTGTAGATACCTTCTAGGACTGCTATGATTGTGGGCGGGATCCTAAATAGTCAGAAGCACTACGCCATGGTACCAACAAGATTTTCCACCAGCTATTACGCATGCTATATTCCCTTCTATACGACCAGACCCGACATCACCACCAAGTTTGGTAACCTTAAACATAATCCTTGGACTGGAAATACCCCTATAATACGCTGCGCAACATGAACGTGGAGCATTTGCCAAACTGACCTTGGAAGCTGCAAAACGAGATGACAATGACAAAGTACACCATGGATAGCTAGGGCAGGGTATACAGCACTGCGCGAGAAGTTCATCCTCGCATTCATTGACCACCCGAGGTACTGTTGAGCCTTAATGGGCGGCCGGGTATGAGGGAATACTTCATAGAGATTATACAGGAATGGTTCGATGTGCACGACTATTAAAATCTATTAGTAGTGTAGTCCTACTGACAGCTGAAAGAGGTGTTCTGAAAGAGCCACAACGCTTGTGGGCGGGATCCTAAATAGTCAAAGCACTACCCACCATTTAATCAAGGAAAAGAACGACCGAAGGATACCACTCGAATTTCTGCAAACATTACATTCGAATACTCACACTCAAGACTTTCTTCCAGGATATGCGATCCTTTGTCGTGGTTGAACACATTATGCGTAATGTCGCTATCTGGTTCCCTAAGGACTTCATCACGGCCTCCTCGAGTTTAAAGATGAATTCGCGCAATCACACAATTCGAATAGCTTTCCAAGAGGGAGCCATGCCTGGGGATCTGCAGAAAACGATAGACTGGAAGCGCGGAAAAGCTTGGTGAAGACGAATATTTCCATCAACGTTACTATGAAGTGTGAATTTGAGTGCTCATATAAGTGACGGCTAGGAAGTTACGAAGTGACAGTTCAGAATCAAGCTGGAATTTCAGAATAGGGACGATCGAGTGACGAGAGGTGATCTCACATATCGGATCCTTCTACTCTACCCAGCTACAGATAGCGATTCTCTAGATTCTGGAGAGAAGAAGAAGAATAAGAGGAGGAGGAGGAGGAGGAGGAGGAGGAGGAGGAGGAGGAGGATTACCAAGAGATAATCGACGCCCCACCGGCGCTATTGCGAACGGCGCCGGTTCGTTAGTCAGTTAGTCAACTTTACAGATCAGCTGCTGTGATTGGCAAGCAAGCTAACTTACTGGTAAAGTGACTCTTTCTTGATAAACAAGCCAACTTTAGAAACAAAAAGCTAGACAGGTACAAATGAAAATTCTTCATTGTGATACTGCCACACCAACACCACTATTGCATATTCACGGGCTTCTCCAGGAACCGAAACCACGTTCCTTACTCTTATACCCAGGATTTTTCGTCTCGTTCGCAAGATCACTCAGCAAAGAAACGAGCCCGAAAAGTCTGGTTTACAAGAGCAGTTCCCCACAAGAGTTGTTCACTACCACTCAGACAACAATGACTCGAAACCTGACCCCATTGACAACTCGAACTGAAATGGCATTGATGGATCGTACACTCTCGGTGCAGGGAAAGGACGCAGAGGAGAAGGGCGTCGGAGAGAAGGACATGACTTTAGATGGTTCTTCACTTGTAGCCTCTCGTAAATCCAGCCCTCTTGCTTGTGAAGTTGGCTTGTTTGGCAAGAAAGTCACTTTACCAGTAAGTTGACTTGCTTGTCAATCGAGGCGACTGATATTTAAAGTTGACTTCTTGACCAACAAGCCAGCTTCTTTACCAAACGGTCGACTTATTTGCAAAGCGGCGTACTTGACGCTGAAGTCGGAACATATGTCAACGAGATGAAAGGCTGGGTTGCTCACTAGCTAAGAGATGCAGTTCCGGTTCAATATCAACACACTAATAGGAACTCCTTATCTAATTAGCTGAGATTGATTCTATCCAAGGAAGCCTATAGGCAGAAACCGGACTCAGGAGATCGAAACTACGCAAGATATCGACCTCAGTCAACTTCCTAGGCAGAGGAGCCTCTAGGGCCGAGTCAAAGGTCTCCCATACATCTTCCAAATTCACCAACAGTCCACGAAACGGCATGCAGAGATCTTCGTCGAGTACAAATCGTGCTGGAAACGTCAGGCGAGGTAACTATTAGGGGAGTTGGTTTTTTTATAATGTTATTACTCCCAAAATTTACCCAAGAGAAAGAGTCATTGTCTCCCATCAAGGATACTAGATATCGTAATTGCTACTTGATATGAGCCTTACTCTCATTCACTTGGTAGGTATCTCATAGAGTATCATTCATCTAAGAAATTTTTGACACAAAGACCTCGCCATCTCACCCTTCCGCTCGCTACCATTTACATCCTCTTCAAAATATCCTGGACAACTTCCTCCGTAGTATTTGAACCCCCCAAATCCGGCGTCTTCACCTTCCCCTCTGCCAAATTCGCGTCCACAGCACGATGTACTACTCCCGCAGCCTCCGCCATCCCCATAAACTCCAGCATGACACCAACACTCCTAATAGTAGCAATCGGGTTCGCGATTCCCCTCCCCTCAATATCCGGGGCAGACCCATGGCACGGTTCACCGATCACAAACCCATCACCAACATTCGCACTCGGCACAACACCGAGCGACCCCACAAGCGCCGCAGCACCGTCACTCAGGATATCGCCATAAAGGTTCGGTGCCACAATAACATCGTACGCGCTCGGCGTCAGGAACAGCTTATACACCATGGAGTCCACAATCTGCTCCTCATACGTGACCCCCGTGTACCGTGCCTTATCAGCATCGTAAACAGCCCGGACCGACTCACGGAACAAGCCATCAGTCTGCGAGAGGACATTACTCTTGTGTGTGACGGTGAGCTTGGGGGATTTATGATGGCTCTTATTTCCGCCGGTGGCAGCATCCCGCAATGCCTGGCGCGAGAGCGCAAGCTCCAACGCAATCTTTCCAATATTCTTCGACGCGGTTTCCGAGATCCGTTTTATCGCCTCCGCAACTTTGGTTCCGTCGGAGAGCGTCCGCGTGGTCTCCTCCTTCACATACAGGTCCTCAGTATTTTCGCGGACGATGACAAGGTCGACGGGGTTCCCGTCAGCAGAGACGCTCTTGACCGGTCGTACGTTCGCGTATAGGCTCATACGCTTGCGGAGCGCGACGATCGGAGAGCTGTAGCCGGCGACTTTTGTGGTGGGTGAGGAGACAGCGCCAAAGAGTGCGCCGTTACATTCCTTCTGTAGGGTCTCGACCGTTTTTTCCGGAAGTGCGGTGCCCGTGGACTGGAAGGTGCCCCAGCCCGCCTCAAGGTTGATGAAGCTGAAGTTGAGCCCGAGAGAGGATGGGAGCGCTTCCAGGACTTTGCGGCCGGCGGGGATGACTTCTCGTCCGATACCGTCGCCGGGGATGAGACCTGGGGAGGGTTGGGAGTTTAGCTTAGTTTAGAGGTCAATTAATGGTGACTAACCGATGCGGAGGTTGCGGGATGCTACACGGGCGGCCATTGCGGTTGTGGATGGTGTGGGGGAGGAAGAAAAGCTGGGGAAAGAAAGTTTTCAGCTGTGCGGCTTGTTGTGGGTTCAAGCCAAGATGGTATTGCGGACATAACAGGCCACTCTTGCCGATTTGGTGATCCAACCGTGCGGGGAGCTCTGTTACTTAAATACAGCAACAATATGTACAATCCTTGACGAGATAATATTACGATCAGAATGCGGCATTCGCCTAGCACAACCTTATTAAATTTCACTCGAATACGTGTACCGGCTGCTCTCCCATGCGCTGTTACCCATCGAAGATGATCGTCTTGTCTTGTTTTCCGCATCAACAGCAGATGCCCGAAAGGAAACGATTATTTAAGATAATATTCACAGAGAAGATAGAATAAAACCATGAACCAAATCAAATCGCGCGAAAGGGGGTAAGAGCAAACGCAGACTAAAAGGAAAAGCCATATCCGTCATAACCAACCCATAACATCATGCTACTAACTACACTGAAGAGCCAGAAAACTCGCCACGAAAAGAACCATAACACCCCACCAGCCCCCTATAAGTACCCGCCAATCAACAAGCGCTTCCAAGCAGAAAGCCAACATTCTTCTTCTCTTCCAATCTCTTGATCTATACAAACGGTACCACACCCTCAACACACCTCATCATCCGTCATGCCTACGTCCGATATTTTTACTTCTTAAAGATCGCTAGTCATAGATAGACGTGGAACCCCGAGGTGTTATTGATGCGCTTAATGGGTCTCGTCGTGGATCAGGGCAACAATCATGCTGTAGAGGTAGAAGAAGAACATAATGAGGTGGAAGCCGAGCTTGAAGAAGGATTCCTGTATCACGTGCGATGTTAGCGGTGACTTTCCCCGCTTCACACTATTAGCTCGACGCCATGCGGAGTATAGAACTAACCTTCTTGTGCCTGTTGAGTGTTCGGAAGATTTCGGTTGCGTCGAGAAGGTGTACGTTATCAAGAATCCTATCACAGCCCCATCAGTTATAGTTCCCGATAATTCTGTCTTACTCTCGCAATCCAGAACATACTTCTTAACGTTGAATGCCAACAGAGGCAAATTCAGAATTAGAGCGATCCAGTAACCGTTGATTAGGAACAGTGCGGTCAGGAAAGCGTGAACAGCGGCTTCGGGGATGATGTAAGAGTTAAGGCGGTTGCACAAATCAATAGGGTTGATGTAATCGCATTCTAAATCAGAGTACCTGTGAGATGATGGTTAGTCCATGATTCTGTTTCACTAATGATGTCAGATGCAAAATGAGGCAAACATTATCGTGAAGAAGACCTGCAGGAACAGGTTGACAGCGTTGATCAACACGGCAAGAAGGTACAGCCATGCTTCGCCCGACATTGTGTTTTAGTTGGATTTAAGTTCTGATGGATGAGGAATTTAGGATTTATAGTTCGTGGGGTTGTTCCGTGCTTTGCCTTTCTCGGGTGGGCGTTGGGTGGTTTGTGGGAGGAGGTTGGTGTTAGGCAGTTTAGTTGTTACGTTGCAGTTGCGTGAAAAGAGGCTGAATATGTATCGTATCGGCAGTGAAGATAAGGGCGTATAAGAGGAACTAGAGAGGGAGAAGAGGGTATAGCAGACGAAGAACCCGGGTAAGAGGGATGGGTGCAGAGGCGGAGAAGGCAAGGGCGACGGGACTCGAAGGAGGCGGAGCGGTGAGGAGAAGAGTTCGTGTGGTTACGTTCCGGTAGCGAAAGACACACCAAGCAGGGAAGACGATGATGATGCGCTGCAGCTGCGGCTTGTGATTCCACAGCAAGCCACGTTGTACACACAGCCACGTTGGCATCAATATGCAGCTATCAGCCACATCCACCAACCTCATCTTTCCCCAACGCAACCCACTCACATTGCGGCGAATGAATCTCGCTCTCAATGTCACCTCGACAAGCTTCCCTCCAGCGATACATCCTCGCAGGGGCTATAATAACAACCATCGCCGTTTTTTCCTACCGTTCCTACACCGCTCGCTCCCGTTCTTCGCGACGACCTCTAAGACGGGCGAATGCAACCCGTCGCCGCCCATCGCCGTCTAGGAGACACCAACGTAGCAATGCCACTGCCGCAGCCGACCCCGATGCAGGTGGCATTTTGACGGATGAGCAGCTGATCCACGCCCTGAACCAAGACGCAGAGACAGGGGCCAGCATTCCGCTCGGAATCCACATTCCAGAATCCGCAGCTGAAGCTTTGACCGAAACCGGCCATGCAGCGCAGCAAGCACGAGGGGCACGAAATGGGGTGAATGGGAGAGAGGGTCGGTCTGGGAGACGGAGCAGCGAACATAACACCGAGCTCTCGTTCGATGAGGAAACCAAGGAGAATAATGAAAATCAGAACTTACTGACGCTGCTCTATACTATCGCACAAGTACTTACTAGCTTCATCCTCCGTTTCCCGTCGTAATGCTGATTGGAAATAAAGGACCAAGCGCAACGAGAATCCTATGTGCATCGCGGCGTCACCTGCAACAATTGCCAAATCATTCCAATCCGTGGCATCCGGTACCGCTGTGCCAACTGTCTCGATTATGACCTTTGTGAAGTCTGTGAAGCTCTAGATGCAGCTCACCCGAAGACACATCTCTTCTACAAAATACGTATCCCGGCTCCTTTCATCGGCAACCCGCGACAGGCTCAGGTCCCTTGTTACCCTGGAAAACCGCAGATGATGGCCATGTCACTCAACGCAGATACGATCCGACAACTAAAAGAATCGACGAAATGCATGTTTGCAACTATTCCTACGCGAGCTCATGGGCTAACTTAGTGGAATAGTGGAACAAGCCGAGCTAGAAGCCCTTTACGAACAGTTCAAGGTTCTCGCCGCCTCGGAATTCAACGACACCAAGTTCGGGATTCACGGTGCCATCTCTCGAGACACTTTCGACAAGTGCTTCATCCCCAATACACACCTCCGTCCGCCCGCGCCAAATTTGATCTATGATCGTATGTTCAACTTCTACGACACCAAGGGTGATGGACTCGTCGACTTTGAAGAGTTCGCTATTGGAGTATCTTACACCAACAATAACAAGAGCAAGACTCCCGAAAAGCTAAGGCGGGTTTTCAAGGGTTACGATCTAAACGATGACGGTTATGTCGAGAGGAAGGACTTTTTGAGAATGTTTAAGGCCTTCTACTCCTTGAGTAAGGTCCTTGTACGAGATATTGTTGCCTCTCTTGGCGATGAGCTCTACGAGCAAGGACACATGGATCAGGCTCTCAATGGGCGCCAGCCCATCTCGGCTGTATTCACCTCTTCGATTCCGCCGGCGGGTCGGTCTTGGGACAAGCCCGAGTCCGCAAACAAGGACAATGAAGATGAGGAACCCAATAGTCCAGTGGTACTGCCAAGCTCCAAGGACCACATGACTCCTGAGGACCTCGCAAAAGCGCACGGACGCAGTCCGACCCCCGAGAGTCGAAGTGAAAACGAACGGGAAAGAACCATCGAAAGTTTGCGGAGATCTGATTTCTGGACTCTGGCTCCGGAGGAAGGCGAGGATCTGATGATTCCCGATGAAGAGAAGGATGTTGGAAGCGAGGTACTCTTTCACATGGCTATGAGAGGAATCAATGAGCTCCTCGATTTGCTGTTTAAAGAGAAGGAAAAGGCTGCCGTAGAGGTTAGACTCGAAGACGTCCCTGCACAAAAAGAATCTGAGAAGGCCTGCGACCCTGAATCCAAGACCGAAACTAAGGCGGAAGAAAACATAAATGAAGAAGCGAATGGGACAGTAGAGGTAGAAAATAAGAAGAATGAAAACGAACCTGACAGTAGCAGCAGCAACAGCTCCAAAAAGGAAGAAAAGGATAAGGAAAAGGAAAAGGAAAAGGAAAAAGAAAACCTCACCGCAATCCGCGAAGAGATTAAACAGCGAGGAGGGGAGGGCCGTCTCAGCTACGAAGAATTCGAAAAGATCATGACAGGCAGTGACTCGAGCCGACTGGAGTTTGTGGGCACTTGGACAGAGCTAGCGAGTTTTTAACCTCGTTAATGAAGCTTGCTATTCATTGGGTGGTGTTGATATTCTCTTTTGTTTTCTCTTTGGTCCTTTTTTGGATCAATCATGAGGTGTTTCTTTTCATAGTAACCGGTTAGTTGGAGTTGGGGATGGATTTTTATATTTTTACCTTTGCAGTTTTGTGGGTTTGGCGTATGATATTATGGCGCTGATCTTGCTAGGAAGTGTGGACTTTACACACTACGCACTTAGTAGATGTTAGGGGGGGGTAATCATGCATAGACCTCATGGATGAGGGTGGAAGAGGTACAGCTGTAGTATGAGCGGTGGCCTGGGACGGAGGAAAATCATGAAGCTCGAGTGTGCGGCTGTGATTGTCACTCGCATGGCACTAAAATCCCGTCGTGTGTATTGAGTTTTACTTTTGCCTGTCCACACGCTACCGAAGAAAGAAATCTCTAGAAAAAAACAAATACCACGAGTACTGTACTGTACTCAATAATGGCCCTAGCCCTAAGCCCTTCAATCGTGTAAACTATACGAGCCATATCTCATGACCTCTTTGTCTGGCGCCCGTCCGGATCTCGCTATCCACCCAAGACTTTGTACCGCGGTGAAGTGCAGCATATGCTTTTGCAAATTAATGAAGGTTGATTGGAGCATCGCAATGCACCTGTGTAGTTTAGTTTTTGTCCACAATGGGGCCCCGATGGTAGCTGTATATAGTATCCGCCCTATGGTGGAAGTAAAACGTGAAATACGTCTTTAGTGGCGTCTAAAGGCATATAAAGGCGTCTAAAATACGTCACTCCAGTAATTTTACGTTTTATTATGGCTGCCTCAAATAAGGTTCAGCATCCTTCCGTCGACCGCTACATCGTCGCTGTCACCCTCTCGTCAACCATTACATCATCACCGTCACCCTCTCATCAACCACTACATCATCACCGTCACCCTCTCATTACCCTCGCATCATCTGCCATTGCCCAATCTCTTTATAGGCACATATGCCTCAACCTCAACCTGTCTCTCTTCACTGATATCTCCTCAGTTGACCAGATCAGACAAATAATTCTCCAAAGCATGATAGCTGTGATTTGTATATCTTCAGAGTTCTCTCTCATCTTATAGATGCGACCCTAATCTACGCTGCATTAGCACAAACTAACAGAAAGAGTGCAGGTTGACAAATACTAGTAGAGAGGTGCCAGTGAGGGAGGGAAGCTGGAAAGGGAGGACATGATGTACGTATTTTGGCACTTTTGTATATACTAATAATGGTGTGACACCTAAAGATGCCTTTTTAGATGTCTTCCCATGAGAGTTTAAACATGATGTGACGCCTTTTTGGTAGTCTTTCCACAAGAGTTTAAACGTAATGAGACGCGTTAAGACGCCTTTATGACGCCTCCTCATGACACCTTTTATAGAGGCATAATCCACGTTTCCTTCCGTCATAGGCTCGGGAAGGGGGGTTGATGCTAATGCCGCTTCAGCCTGTTTCATCAAGGCCACTACCTCCCGCCATCATTTGCCCCGGTGGTCTTTGCCTCCCCATGATTAATTTGGGAATGCTCGCTTTCTTTGTTCGTGCGTTTAGTCTGTCCGGGATCTCTCTTACGTGTCGTGCTTCCAATAGATCCCAAATACTAATGCCCGCGTGCAGCCTTACTCACTCAGTGACCAACTTTCCTGTGCAGCAGCGCCGGGGTGAACCAAACTGTTGTGGCATTTTCGAAACTCCTGTTGGTATCTAGTGGAAGAAAAGCTGGCGTTTATATCTGTTGGTGGGCTTGGGGAGAGAAGAGGAACTGGGTGAAGATTGGAGGTTTATATATTGATAGGGTGGTCACGGAGGTGGCATCGTCTGCGGCTAAATTGATAGGGAAATGTGAGCGTCAGAGAAACTAGAGTGACTACTTATATAAACTCCGTTCCAGTCGAAACCTTCTCATCCACCTCCAATACCTGGAACCCTATCTATCTAAGATTCTTCCTATATACTTCTATAATCAATTAAGCATGTTTCGGTCCAGAAGGACAGCCGCAGATGGACTGGGCACTCAGTATCCGCGAGTGACCTAACAAAGTTGGAGGCCAATCCCTATCATAGCAAAATGCACACAGATGCATACATTAGTAGTCTCGAACTGCTTACTGGTGTAACAAATGCATTCACTGCCCTCATTCGACTACACTAAAAATTTAGTGGGTTGGTAGTAGGAGTATCGAACTGCTAGAAGGCAAACTGCCTTCAAGAAAGACAGGCACTGTAGCGCATCACGATTGCGCTACTGCAGTTATCTACGGAGTACCCACACACAGCGCACACATATCCTGCACAAACTCGCGTTCAATTCCATACCTCTAACATAGTAAACATGCAGGCATCGCGGCAAAAACGTCTTGGATGGATAATCTGCGCGGGGTCCCTTCCCTGAAAACAATCAACCCCTCATTACGAGTGACTTCACATGATCGCTGAAAAAAATGCCTCAGGCAGTAGTTGGCCAATACTCCAGAACCAGCGGACAACCGAAACTTCAGCCTCGGATTTCTAACTTTAATCAAACTAGCGAGCCCCCAAACAGACTGAGCCCCAATAATTGCGGGGAATATGGGGGTTGCGGCTCGCCCTATGTGGATGAAATCGTGCCGAAGACGATATGATGGCTGAACTCACTGCGCAACATGTATAGGATGTGTTCAGGGGAACTCCAGACAATCTATCCAGTGATGCACAAGTATATATGTGGATGAATGAGTAGATGTTTGGTCTCACAGAAGGCTGGGTGTTGTATTGAACATAAGGTCAAAAAGCTGGGATGACAGGGGAAAGGATGAGAGGGAAGCCTCTGTATGGGTAGGCTGCATCATACTTCTATTGACCGTCTATTAAAGTACTTTCCGTGGAGAAATGACAATTGTTTCTTATACCAAACCGAATAAAGCAACCAAACAAGCAAGCAACAGAAGGAGAGGACCCGCACAAGGCAACGACAACACAGTACGCCCGAACGCATCCCTCTTATATCAGAACAAAGGAAGTAAAACTAAAACCCCACCACCCATCACACTAGGCACCACTACTACTGTCAAGAACAAGAACAAGCACTAATCAGTACCACCGCAACCAAAGCCTAGTCTCCGATCCTAATCCCATACCGTACAGAAATATCATCATATAGCACTGTAACTGTTACGTCCTTGCAGAGTGCGGACAACACGCCTCATGAAGTCCTGTAGAAGATACGGGATGTCTCTGATCGTGTCGTAGTGTGGAAGGAGGTCCCATCTGTTCGTCACATCAGAAAAGCCAGGAGGAAAAGGGAGGGAGAACCCATACCCTACTGTGCCATATTGATTGTAGTTCATCCACGACCCCAAGATCAAGTACGCAGCTATGCCTAAGAAAATTCTGTCCTAGTGTCAGTCCCGCTCTTTCTCTCGCACCAGACCGAGGGGCATACATGATGAAAATCCACGTAAAGAAGCCCCAAGAGCTACTACTGTCCTTCCCCTTATCATCCTCCGTCTTCGCATTTTCCTTACACGCCTGTTTCGTTCTCCACTCCAGATGTAGCGTCTGCTGTTTCGGCTCCTTGGTATCGTCGGTGATGTAGCTGACATACTTAAGCGACGCCGAACTTTTGTCATCCTCCTTCTTATCATCCCTCCGTTTCATCTTCGGCGCATCCTTCGTCACCGCTTTACTCCCTTCCAACCCCGTCCGTTCCAGGTCACACACAAAGTCGATCACAGCACTCCGCTCATGCTCAACGTCGGTCCCCCCGTGGAGAGCGACACGTAGCCCCTTCTTCTTCTCATCCAGAGCACCAAACAGCGTCACATTCTCGTCTAGTTTCTTGCCGCCTTCAAAATCACCCGCGATGGCAATCCACTCCGCAAACTCCGCTTTCCCATCATTGATGAATCGTCGCTGCGCACACACTACCCAATCACAGTCAGCACATGCATCCCAAAGCTGCACCAGGCGTAGAAGGTACCATAAGTCCCGTTTGGACACTGCTCTTCTGCTTTCTCGCCTTCCTTCAACTTGGGTAAAGGGTTGCAGGGGTTGATCTGCCACGTCGTGTTTCGTACATGCGGATGCGTGTTTTCGGAGGTGATGAGCTCGTGTTTCCCCGCCAGAGACGTGAAGTCATATATCAGCCCGTTCTGCCTCGGTTTGCAGTCCCAGGCGGAGATGAGGGTTGGGAGGAGGAGGGCGGCGGCAGCGCCGCGCGGAGGTGTTGGTAGCCGCATTTTAATTTCTGGATCGAGGGGAGCTGTGTTGTTGAAGAGGAACTGAGATCGAGGTAGCTGGAAACTTGTGCGGTATGTGTGTGGTGAAATAGTGGATCTTTAGATGATGGGGGTGGGAGATTATGAAGTTGTCCAAACATGACACGACACTGCCGACTTTCGGCTTGGCATGTCGTCACCCTTTTCAGAGAGCCAATCACGTTGAGTCACTCGAGGCGGACTATTCTTATTTCCCGATTTAAAGGCCTCGATTTATTAATTTTGTCTTTTAATCCATTTCACTAGTCTGTCAGCCGGCTGACAGACTACCTATTTCACCACAACTGTCTTTCTAAAAAACTTCCCTAAACCCCCTCAGATATTCATAATCTGCCTTCGTCTCCTCAACCGTCCTCCGAATCAATTCCGCAGCATCAGCACCCCACTTCTCAGTCCACTCCGCCACTTCCTGCTCTTCCGTCTTCTCCCTTGTCCGCTTCTCCCTCCTCTTCAACCCATCACTCCAAATCGCATCTTCATGGAACCCTTTCCACTTTTCAAACATCTCGCACCCCTTCCCCTTATCCCAACTCAACATCTCGGGTCTAAACTCAATCCCGACATTCCCACAATACCTCTTTATCGCTTCTTCGGGATTCTCCAGCAGATCATCAGCATCGAGAACGAACCTATTTTCATCCGTGACTATGCCAGTGGCGCGGAGGTAATCGAACACCACGCGCAGCTCACGGTATCCAGCCTCTTCGGCGAGGAAATAGTGAAACCCCGTGAGGTCCGAGAGCGGCGGCCGCGTGCAGCGGTAGAGAGACGGGATTGAGCGCCGCGGGTGGCGGATCAGAAATGTGAAGTGGAAGTCACGGAGGCGAGAGAGCGGGACGACGGTAGGGTTTGGGATGCCGTCATCGTCGTCGTCGGTCACCAACGACGGCGCGATCTGAACCACTCCCTCATGCGAAGGCGGTGGCATCAGGTAGTACGCCATATCCTTGATAAACACCCTCTTCCTCGTCTACCACCCCACCGCATCAGTTCGAATACAAAAGCAGTTGACCACCCCAGGAATGACCAACAAACCTCCGCCGCCTGCCGACCAATATCATCAAAAGTGTCCCTATACGATACTCCCGCATATCCCGTCTCTTCACGAACTTTCCGCATCGCATCTGTATCAGCTCCAAACCTAATCCCCAGCCGTTCCTCATTGGAGTAGTAGAATGGATCCCCGAATGGCTCATGGACGCACGTAAGCACATCCGTACGCGTCATCATGACTCTTTCGAAGGCGGTAGAGCAGGCACGCGAGTGCGTGGCATTGAATATAGGTTTCCCCTTTATGTATGAGGATGTTGAAGATGCCTCGTCCGTGGATGATGATGAGGATGCCATCGCTGCGGGGATGTAGAGGTGTGAAGACAATTTCAAGTGTATTTCCAAAGCTTTGGCGGGGCCCGAGTCTAATAAACCTTCCATCGAGACCCATATTGACCCATTCCATCCATCCAGCAAAGAGCTACAAACCGGCAAAGAACCATGCAACTTGAAGCGAAGCTGAGGCACATCTCCATAAGTTGACATATCATACTACTATCTGACCTGAGATACCATTGCGTGCTAGCACATGAGTGAGACCCTGTAAGGTCTCTGGCAAGAGCGGCTGCAAGGTTGTATATGAAGCCGGTTGGTTCTCAGCGGGGTAGTGAGGGGATGATTCAGAGAGCTGACAAGACGCAGGGGGTTAGTTAAGCGTTTAAGAGCATGACGATCACAAGAAGCCTTAGGGATTAACACCACACCACCTTATTAATAGAAGAAAAACAAAAACCCATTCAAACTGCCCCGCCTACCCGCACATCCGCATATACCCGCCAGAGAGTAATAGAATAATAAGTCCATACACACCTTAAAATTGAGATAGTTAAGCCCTTATCGCACATGCCCAACGCCCATCCAGCCAGTAAAATAACGCCTAGTAAACTCCGAACCAGTCCAATATATACCATTCCTGAGTATTCCTGTGTTTTTTTATTACTCAGAGCTCCGATTTAAGAGATGCTGCCCCAGGCAACTCCATCAGGCCCAGTCGATATTTTATATTATCCACCAATACTTCTCCAACCTGTCGGCAGTTCAGTGTACTTATTCTGCATGCTGAGTTCAAGGTGCTTGATACTGCATCAGCAGTATTTGTGTATACCTGTGCAAATGGTCGACTGTAGAGAAACCGAGTCAGATATCAACCACAGAGTAGACATGAAATAAAAGCCTACCTTAAAACTTCAACAGAGTTACAAGGAAATACTAGTAACACAAATATTACCAGCAGCAAAAAGACAATAACCCACGTACTGAGCGAGGGCATCTGGGTGCCATTATTGCTCGGTATCTGTCGCTCTGTATCTTTGTTCTCGAGCTGTAACCCTTTCTGCTCCTCTCCAACATTTCCATTCTCCAAAGCCAGCCGAACGCCAGTATCCGACTGCTGCTGTGAGTCCTCTCGGCCCCCTTCCAGATGCAAGAACATATAATAAAACGTCATATCCCACAGGCGTCCCGGACCCTGCAGATCGGCTTCGCCCAGTAACTCATCCAAGATGCCGAAATCCACAACTTCCTTCATTTCCTCCTCGTCCTCCTCATCCACTGTCACCACCACCGCATAATGCAGCATCCCATACCACATCCACTCCGGCAGACCCGGTAACTGCCGCGCCTTCTTGAAGAACTTATTTTGGTCGGACAGCGACGGTGGACGGAGATTCGGATGGTGCGCGACGAGACGTGAGAGGACCGCACGCACAGTTTCGTCGGGGGCAGGAGACAAGAGTGCGGGAAAATCGACGAGTTTTGGGGTTGGAGGAGGAGTCGAAAGTGACATGGTGCCTATGAATCCACTACCATTGGGTGTTGTAGGTCGCGAGATAAGCGGAGATGGGCAGGGTTTGAGCATGAGTGGCGAGGTTTTTTTGTTTTCGTAGGATGGGGCTGGCTTTGTCCTTGGAGGTTTGGAGTTTATACTTTTGAGACCAGTGCTTGCTGAGGACTTATCGACAGAGTGAGTGCTGTTGTATTTTAGTTGAGCTGGCGCCGCATATGCTTGCTGCTTTCAGATGAGGTTGGTTTGCGAACGATTCGCTATGTGTTGGTAGTAGATTTGAAGGGCGGATTGGGAGTGGCCTGTTTCCGTTGACACCTTCAGGAACCGCAAAGGAATTTGTGTTTGCGATTGGGTTGAGAGCTAGAGAAGAGCAAGGCTAAGCTAGGACGATAAGATGACGCACAGATCCGTCGGACGAGTGACGAAATGTGTGGGGCACTTGCTTTCCGCTAACCGAGTGGGGACTAGCGTGTTCTATGATGCAACATCTCCAGCGATTCAGTTTCAGATCCACTCACTCCGCAACATGACGCCGACTCGACAATTGCTCCCCCGCATATCCACTCTCACCTCAATATCTCCCCGTCGTACTTCAACACAACTACAACTACGCCGCCTCACACCGCTCAATCGCAATTTCCAAACTCACCCCAGCAAGCCTGACACACCCCTCCCCATCACCGCGCACGGCCCGCCACCGCAGGCTCCCCTCCCAGCACTCAGCCAGATCTCAGAGTACCGCGCGAAACAAAAAGCCAATGTCTTACGCGCAAAGAAATTCTGGAAGGAAGTGCATGTTGTCGAAACACCCGGTCCGTCCCCCTCCCCCCTTTCCTCCTCACATCCCCACTAACCACCCCCAGCTGGCCTCACAATAAACCTCGACAAGCGACCCCTCAAGACCCCCGAAAAAGCCCTACTCCTAATCCCCAAATCCAAGCCTCTCCTTGCCCACGGCATAGCGCTGGAATGGTCCCACCTGCGCTCCGCGGCAGATGCACAAAAGACGCACCGGATCCCGTTGACGCAGCTGGCGTCGCGCGCAATCGATATGGCGGCGGCAGAGGCAAAAGATGATTTCTCGACGCGCAGCGACTCGGTGCTGAACCTAATCCGGTATTTGGACACCGACACAGTGTTGTGCTGGGCGCCGACCACGCCCGAGCACCTCCGCGAACCTGGGCGCCCGCAGCTACGCGATCAGCAGATTGCTGCGGCGAAGCCGATGCTGGATTACTTGAGTACACGTGTGTGGCCGGGACTGGAGATCTGGCCGGTGGATGGGGATGTAATGGGGATTGCCGGAAGGGGACAGCCGGTGGAAACGAGGGAGGCGATGATGGGGTGGATGCGTGCGCTGGATGTGTGGAAGTTTGTTGGGTTTGAGAGGGTGGTGCATGCTACTAAGAGTTTTGTGATTGGGATACGGATGGTGGCGGAGTGGAGTCAGCATGGCGATGGGAAGTGGGGTATTGAGGAGGCGGCGGAGGCGGCGAGTATTGAGGTTGCATTCCAGACGAGGCAGTGGGGAGAAGTTGAGGATACTCATGATGTTGAGAAGGAGGATTCGCGGCGGCAGCTGGGGGCTGGGTGGTTGATGATTGTTGGGGAGGTATAGGATGCTTCTTTCTGCAAATCCAACGCGCGGAAAAAACTGTACAATTAGAATATGGATGTATGATACGTCCAGCTGCCATAGAGTTTCTTTCTGCAGCTACATACTTCCAGGCTTTTGGTGGGGATATAAAAGAAAAATCTACGTTTGACATTTTGCGAGGAGTCTACGGTGCCTTATAGGCTGGTAAGTGTCGGATGGCAAATGCTGATCTTTGCGAAGAGCTAATCGTGGGGTAATTAGGGTAGGTAAGGATGACCTCTACACGTTTTTAGTAACTGGTAGGTTTAGGTAGGAAGTAATATGTATCTCGATAGATCCGCAGACCGATGAAGATAACAGCAAGATAACCGTTCTTCAATCTGGTTCCTATTCCTCAGTCTGCATTCCATCCGTCGCAGCACTACCCAACCGACCATGATTTCCACCGAAAGCAGAGCGCTGTGCATAACGCCAATTTCTTGGTGATATATGACAATTATCTGCCTAAGGTACCTCGTTCGGGCTCTGCGAGCGTTCTCTTTGGTCCAGACTCATTGCCACATGCGCCGTAGTTCTCGGAGTAACCACTCGAGCGCAGTTGCAGTGGCAGAAAGCCTCCTTGACAGTCAATTACAAGCCGAAGCACCGTGATTCGGGGTGGTGCGGTCATTGAGGTAGCGGACCCTCAAAGCGGAGTCGACGCAACGCTTGGCACAGACTACACAGAAGATAGCCATAATTTTGGGTGGTGACAGATAATCGCGAGAGGGAGGAAAATGTGTTGTAGAGTGCGTGGATGAGGGTGGTGATTGAAAGAAAGATAAGTTGCGAGGAGGTGAATAAACGAGACGCATATTCAGCCATTCTGAGATTGAATTTGGTTTGATCTAGGTGAAAACCCTGAGCATACTAGGCCAGTAGTAAATATGTATACCTTTACATGTTGTTTTTCATTAACACCTGGAGTGGTGACCCAATATCACCGTCCCCAAAATCGACTTTCTCAAACAGCATGCGAACAATGACATCACAACGGTTATGCCGCCACACTTGCCATCATTCTAAGTGACGACATAGGAGATCTTGATTTGGCTCTCGTAGTAGACAGCTTGGAATTCGCAGTCTGAGCACATACCCGTATCGTGTGCAAGTATTAAATATGTGAAGCTTCATCAGTATGGCCCGCAGCTGTAGAGACACCACCGTTGAGGCATCCGTTAGGTCGTCCATCCTTGTTTCCAATCTGCCTACGTAGCAAGACTATTTAGTTCCTCCTTCTTCAGCTACGGATCATGATGATCTTGATACGTGCTGCTTCTGGATGAGAACAAAGATGCTGTCAAATGAAACAGCCACCAGCCAAATACAGCCAAAGTAGCCCCCCACCATCTCGCTTAGAGAATGCCTATTTCTTGTCCGTAATCTCCACCATATCCGTATTTTTTAACACCTCATCGTTTCACATTGGGCATTTCACTTTCTTACCCGCGCTGGTGCTAGTGCTTAAATAGGGGTAGATTGGCCTTGTTCTACAAAGAAAGCTGGCACCTGCAACCTTTCGTGGGGCTATTTCTTAGAGGCAAGTTGCCCTCAGAGCTCTCCGGGGTGCTCGTCATATTAGTAGTACTCATAGAGCTCTCGAGAATTCTGACCGTAGTGATAGAGCTCCCGGGAATGCTGATAGTGGCAATACTCGAAGGGGTGCTGATTGCAGTCAATGCGCCTAGATCCCTAAAAAAACCCTACGTACCACTGGTTCCAAATCCCGCGCGAGTATCTACTTCCTGGCTTTTGTTTAATTCATATTGTATTCACTCTAATTAGAGTATGACAAAGCTATCCATTTTTCCCCGATACTCCGCGGTGTGAGCCTGACGTGTCCACCAGGCCCTCCTCTCGGTCAAATGTACCGTCCTTACCTCCTTCCGGGCCCCACTGCCTTAACTTAATTGGCCCCCCTTTCGTAGATATAACCTGCACATCCCATTATCTGACGACCACCACTTACAAAATCCTCGCTCACACTCAGTCCAGGGTCTCATTGATGTTATCGCAGTGGAATACCCCAACCGCTCTTGCGAGCTGAACTTTTTCGGAGGTCCGGAAATGAATACTCCCTAGGTTATACTGGGCGCACTGACCATTGTCAGGCTTGGCAGGAATGGGGGGCGGAAGGGTGATGTTATCGTAAGGCCACTCTTGTTGTTCGTCCCCATGGTGCCTGAGAAGCGGGTCTTGTCCATCGTAGTCGGTTTGAAGAGCTTGTACAGAGCATGTATCTCAGCACTCACATCTCGCAGGGTTTTTTAGGCAGCCGCTTGACAGAACTTCACTGATACTGCGCTGATAGGCCATTTCCAGACCTCACGTACTGGTATATCCACAGGCATATCGTAGGCTTCGATAACAGACATAAAATGTTGAATGGCGAGTTGCTGGGTAGATGTTACGGGGGTTCTTAGTCCCAATAAGCAATACAATATTTATTTGACTAAGTACAGCCGCCTATCCAAATATCTCTTTCTCTCCTCGTCTTATCCTAAGACTCAACTTCTCGTTCCTGCACAACGAGAACTCCCGTTCTGTATCGGTACCACAATCCCTCTCCTCGGTAGATGTATATCAACCCTCGTCGTTTCAGAACTCTCCCTCTGAAAATTCCTCGAATGGTAACAACCCGGTGTTCAGATACCCAAGCACCAGGTAATCGATATTCTCGAGTTGTGCGAAACGATAAACCACTCGGTAGGTGTGGATTAAATTGTGCTCTTGTAAAGTAAAGAGAAGATTGCCGAAAGTCTCGACAATCCGAATCAGTGCGTATTCGGCGTGTGTATACCTGTGTCCAGGCATATACCGGATAATCACGTAAGTTGATTAAAGAAGAAATAGTGTAGGCTATTTCTTATAGGTAGATAGATAGATAGAATTCTTAATAATATTTTAAGATCGTCTTCGGTGTTCTCTGAAAGTTAATCTGTTTGCTGCTTGTCCTCAAAATCCTTCGACCGACCTTGGCTCTTTATAGCCGTCGCTCTCTCTCAAGTGTGATAGTGTTATCTCGGCCACGCCCTCTTAGCGCCCGACAATAACTTACCACAACACCCTCAGGTAATTGTGTCTCTGCAACGTGGTTTCAAAGCATTACGCTCCTGATAACAATCAGGCCATTCGTCGCGCGATATCAGCTTATCTTTCCTTTTCTCAGACATCTTTTGCAATCGTATGTTTCGGTAGTTGGAACATCTACCAACCAGGTTGATAATGCTTATCGCCTTTTAAATCCCTCAAGTAATGAGCGATTTAATTGCGTCATAGATTTAGTCGGCGACCAACCGATACTATGCCAACGTAGATTAATGACGCGTAAACTCGTATCCGATACGAGACTTACATTGTGATCCAGACCATCGAACTAACGAGTGGTGTTCGCTCTAGGCACAATTGCCTACGTCATAAATCCCTCAGTTACGTCAAGCTTAGGTCGAGACTATTCTCAAGACCGTAACGTGCCTCTCCGGATCCTAGCCCGTTACAGGTAGGGGAGAAGAGTTCTCTTAATCGCTTTTTGACTATCAACTGCCGTGTGTCGTTACAACACATGTCCCGCAGAGTATCCGGGAATGAACGAAGCACCCGTGCTCCGCGCGACCAACATGAACTCCCGCTAAAGAGCATGTTGCTGACCACTTGATTTCTGTTCGCATAGGTGTTATGCATATCGCAGATATGTATGCTCTTCTCTTAGAAACAAGTATCATTATCGCTGTTAGGGACGACCCCTAACAGTAGACTACCAGTTGATGTCGATGCTGAGCGGTAAAGAGAGCTTTAAAATGACGAGATACACTCGCTGTCACGGCGTAAGAAGGTACGAAGGTACTTGGGAAATATAGAAGAAAGATACGGAAGGTGTGGAAGGAATTGTGTTACGGAAAGGCGGAGACGTTGGAAGACGCGGAAGGAGCGGCGAGATGGTGGCGGTATAATTT
>Ga0307512_10002372_pt1 | contig 24031 bp, 22 predicted proteins | sample 14_EM_MG_FD_200267 | JGI IMG/M metagenome (GOLD analysis project Ga0307512, IMG submission 200267) | Populus trichocarpa ectomycorrhiza microbial communities from riparian zone in the Pacific Northwest, United States - 14_EM | ecosystem: Host-associated > Plants > Roots > Unclassified | place...
GAGTTTATCTCCTCCCCCCCTCCCCGGCTCCTCCCTCCTCCCTCCTCCCTCCTGGGAGGAGGGAGGAGGGAGGAGGGAGGAGTTTATCTCCCCCCCCAGCCTTCCTTTCCCCCGGCTCCCCCCCCCTCCCAGCCCCAAGGGGGGGGGGACCCGGGACTAAAGAGGAGGAGCCGGGGGGGGGGGGGATTGGGGGGGGTGGGAGAAGAATATTTTGTTTTTTATAGTTTGTATGCCTGCATATTAAGATAATTAAACACCAGGCTCAGCTTAAATTACTAAATATTGCGTTTAATATAAAAACCAAGAGAGAAATTCGAATTCCCAGCCTTTTATGCATGAAATAAACGTTCTACCTATTGAACTATCTTGGTTTGCCCCTCCCCCCTCACGGTCCCCCACCCTCCCTTCACGTAAAGTGTAAGGGGAGAGTGGGGGGATCATGATTTGAGTGGGGGGTAGGAGTTTTTTTTTGTTGTACCTATAAAGGTTGAGTGGAGTATTAAAGAAAAGGGGGAGTGAGGTGGCTTAAGCTAGGCTGATAATATCTCGATCTTTGTAAGGTGTTTTTATATTAAGTTTGATTCTACTGAATTTTGTAAGTCTGAGACTGCTCCGCAGGGGGGAATACCCCCCCGATTATTATACGCCGTCCGATTAGGTTCTTTTTTTTTTATATATTCCCCCCCACACTCTTACAGATTTATATAGAAATCTTTTTAAAATTTATATATAAATTAAAATTTATAATTAAATTTAGATTTATATATAAATCGTACCGTGTCAAGGGGCCCTGGGGGTACAAAAACCCCAAAAACAAAATAGCTTTCCCCATTGTGTGGGGAAAGCGTCGGCGCGCTGCGCGCGCCGCGGAAAGCTACAAATTATTCCCCTCCTGTATATCTCTCCGGGCGGGGGACCGAATATGGGGGTCTCCATACCTCATAAGATAAGATAAATTTTTTAACTGTCACTTAACAATAAACTAGATAACACTTTATATATATGGTTCCGGAAACCTTTTAACCCTATTAGCAGGACCCAGAAGACCAAGTAGATCTATGAATTGCCTATAATGACTCTCAACATGTGGAATTGAACCACCTCCCCCCGCGCGGAGTGAGGCCCTGTTTATCTATTTTTATTTTTATTTTTATTTTTCAATAAATTTAAAAATTAAAATCAAAACCCCCCCCCCCACACCCCCCCCTTGTGGGGGGGTCCGGAGTCGCGGCTCCCCACACTTGTTCGTGGGGGAGATAAACAAGCCCCCGGAAGGGGGGGATTAAATGCACCAGCATAGCTAAGTTTCATAATCTGGTTCCACATACGCTCCTCTTCTTAATTTTCCCTTAATTAGTGGAATCGAACACACAAGGTTTAAATGCACCAACATACCTAAATTTTATACGCGATTTTAGAATGAGACATCATAAAGGTTTAAGCTCTTGGGTTACTACCCATTCGGATTACATATTTACCGATATTAACCCTTCAATGCCAATTCTTGACTATCAATATGGCAAGAACGACAGGGTGGATACCCTGAATCGAACAGGGAACGTACTGTGCCACATACAGTTGTTCTACCGATTGAACTATATCCACCACTTAAGGTAAACAAAAGCTTGGGAGCCGAGGATAAAAAAAAAACAAAAAACAAAATTGTTTTGTTAAGGATACGGAGGAATTGAACCCCAATTTTTTTTTATTTGCAATAAAAACGTAGACCGTCTACAACATATCCCTTTATGACCCGCACGGCGCCCGAGTAATTTATTAGCCTTTTTTTTTTAACCCCGGGCGCCCCCCCTAACATTAAAAATACACTTGCTGTGTATTTAGATGCAGAGGGGAGTAAATAATTCTAAAAAAAAAAACAACAAAAATTTGATAATATATAAGATGTAATAAATCATATTATTTTTAGTCTCAGGAAGACGTTGCGTTATGAACCGATATGCTGCTGGGCATATATATACCTTACTCATGTACCGTAAATTATACGACGTCTCCCGGGATTTTATATCCGGTACATATATAGCTTGCATGATCATACACAAAATTCGGGACCCCCACCCACGATTAAGTGTGGGTGGGGGGATGGTTAGAGAGTATCAAGGTTAATCGACTTAATATAGAACAAAAATGTCTCTTGGGAGATAAACAACTCCTCCCCCGGAGAGCAAGTTCTTATAAAGGTTAAATTTAAGAGTCCCGGCGAAGGAAGGCACTTCCGCCGAGTTGAGTTGGGGAGTGCCTTATTTTTTCCTCCTCCCCCCAGCCCCCCCCCCTCACATTAAAAATACACTTGCTGTGTATTTAGATGCAGGGGAGGAGGAATAACAGGTGCGATAATTATGCGACGTCTCAGGATCTTTGGCTTATAGATCCCTACTGCTACTGCAAACAAAAACTCTGCGTCGGTGGAGCCCTTAATTATAATTTTTTATCGTTATGAGAGCTATTTCAGTTTACTTTTAGAATAAAAATGTATTTTGGATACTAGAAGCTACTTAATTTAGATAGTTTTATTATCGGTCTTAAATTCATGTCAGGTATCGCCCTTTTATCGCTATTGGTACGTTTTATAGCTGGAAAAAGAATAATCCATGAAACATCAGAGAAATTAGTTAAATTGGTAGCTATGAACGTGTCCACTAAATCTAGATAAAGGTTTATATTGTCTAAACCTCATGGAAGTTAAGGCAAATGAACAAAACAGAAAATTAAACAACATATAAAACAGGTGCAGCAAGAAAATAAGGCCATCCTAAGCGGAAATACGTCTGCATTATTTTTAATTAATAAATATTTACTACTTTTCTATCTGATATCTACCTTTAAAAAGAAAGCTACTGCTTTTCCGTCTTTTTTTTATTTTTTAAAAAAAAAAGAAAAAAATGATACAAGAGCGCTTGCCTTGTTACACCTAACCCTTCTGCTGCTTTAGTGATTGAAGAAAAAGTAGAAGTAACATTCATCTCTTTATCAAAAACCTTTATTGCTATACCATTAGCTTCACTCATTTTAGGGCGGAGCGTTGGTTTATTATGAAGATTTTTTATTTCTCATTTTAGGGCGGAGCGTTAGTTTCTTCGCTATGAGTTTTACCATAGTCCCTTCCCCCCACAGCCCCCCTCATCTCGAAAATCGTAGAGATGGGGGGGGGGTTGCAGGGGAGGGAAGGGGGACGAATGGATTTTTAAGGCCTTTTTTAGCTTCTCTACGGATTATAGTACGATCACTAACACCAAAAAATAAAGCACATTCGGCTGAAAGGTCCAGCGACGTTTCCCTCCCCCTCTTCTCCCATATGATGAATGATATGGGAGACAGGAGGTTTAGTCCCCCCCCTGTAACCCCTCACTAGATAAACAATAAAGAGGGAGGGGGTCGGGGGGGGGAAACTTTTATAGAGTCAAAAACGGCTCGCACCCATTAGCTATAAAGGTTTATATTTTCTTAAAAAAAAAATATCTTCCTTTATACGTTTTTCCGTATTCTTATTAATAGTATATAAAAGTGCCGTATTACTACAACCTAAAGCATCCGCTGCTTTCTTGACAGAAGGATATTCACTAATAGTACCAGTTTCTAGGTCTGTAACCTCAACAGCTAAGGCTGTTGGTGAAGAAGTCCCAATTTTAGCTCTTGTCTCTTCTGAATGTCTACGGGCCAGAGATCATGCTCTCATTTTAGGGCGGAGCGTTAGTTTCTTCTGTATGGTATTTACAAAAAACGAATTATTTTTACCCTGTTGAGAAACACTTAGTTTTTATTGGCCTCTTCTGAAATTATAGGGCCTTTAAAGCATCCCTTATAGCTTGTTTAGCATCTTCGGAATGGTTTTGACCTAGACGTGAGCCGGCAGTTTTTAATATATTATACACTGGTACGGCCTACGGTTTTCTCCTCTTTAGTAGTTTAAGGAAGTTAAACTATAAATTTAAATAAATATATATATATATTTATTTAAAATAGTAGTTTAACTCCCCCCCCATTGTCTCCGCGCCTGAGGTTTAGTCCCCGGCCTTCCCCCTCTCTATTGTTTATCGTAGTGAGGGGTTGCAGGCGGGGACTAAAGAGGAGAAAACTAAGAGATCTATATAGTATTGTTCTCTTTCAATTGTATCCCTTGGCTCACAATACGGCGGTTAGCGACGTATTCCTCCCCCTCTGGAGGTTTACGTCCCCCCCCCCCCCTGTAACCCCTCACTAGATAAACAATAAAGAGGGAGCCGGGGGAGCCGCGCCTCCCCTCCTGTTTATCTCCTCCCCGGGGCTCCCCTCCCCTCGGCCTCCCCTCCCCTCCCGGAGGGGAGGGGAGGGGAGGGGAGGGGAGGGGAGGGGAGGGGGGGACTAAAGGGGAAAACTAGTCCCCCGGGCCGTAACCCTGTAACCCCCCCCCCCTCTTCTCCCATATCATTCATCATATGGGAGACGAGGGGGGCAGAGGGGACAACGCGCCTGTTCATCTACCCTTTCTGGGGCTAGATCTTTTTTATGTAGACCGATTGAAAACCTTGGTTCGACCTTTCAACCAATCTTGTAGGCTGGTTGTTTTTTAAGAATAACAGCAAAGCAACCCCTCACCGTCCGCAAAACCAGTTAAAAAATTTGGATTTAATACATTATTTTTCCCTGGGTTTTTATTTTTATTTTTAAATTTATTGAAAAAAAAAATAAAAATAAAAAAGGCGCAAGCGATTTTTCATAATTATTTATTTATGGTCGAAGGGATAAATGAAATTTATCCCTACGTTTTGTGGATGTCCGAGTATTATCGGACACCGCACAAAACTCCTTTGTACAGCTTCAGCATTTAGTTGCGCTTAGGTGGTCTATATACTACGCGTCTTGGCTCTTTTGGGTTGGTTACCTCAGCCATTCTTTGCGTATCAACTCCTGTTCGCGTTAACATTTTTACGGCGGAGCTTTGCCTCTTCCCCGGCTCCACGAGCCTCGGTTATACTCGTATCACAGGACGCCTCAGTTACCTCTCAGGTCGGCGCAGCAACTCATCACCAGGGACCATTAAGCCACTGGGAGTGGAGCCTGGTAGTTGAATAACTTCAGTGGGTCACTATACCCGCCTTTTGATAGTGAAGGGTTATGAAATAGGACACTATTTCCCCCTACTTTTAGTCAAAACTGAGTTACATTAAACTCTATAAATTAAATCAGTGTAGTGGTTAACCTCTTTTTACTACTGATGGATAGTAAATATAAAGGTTTCTTTTATTATCCACTACAGATTCATTAGTTGAATATTTGGTTTAAATAAAAGAAACCTTGTTGTAGATAAATATAAAGGCGAAAACTAAAGGAAGTAAAACAGTTCAACAGAACATCATAAGCGTGTCATAACGGATTCTAGGGAAGCTTGCACGTACTAGCATACTAGTTTTTATTACCAGTGAGAAATCATGATATACTCTTTCCCGTTTATTTTATTAGTTATGCGGTAAATCCCAGATTTACCTTTAGTCTCTTTGTATAATTGTTCTTTACAAACCTGCATATTTTCATACTTAACTATTGGCTGTATCACAAATTATTTTAAATTATTAGAAACAGCACTAGTGGAATACTGTCTACGGTTTGATTTAGCCCCGAAACGTGCTAACTTTTCTCCCAACCTTAACAGATTTTTCTCCCTGTTGGGCATCAACAGAAATATGAGAAAACCCGTTTTCAATTAAGCTAAGTACAGGTATAATTATAAGGAATCAAGAGAAATAAAAACCAGTACACATTAAACCTAAAGTAGTAAACGGCTCTTCAGGGTGTAAACTCCCTAACTTCATTAAAAATAAGAAATTAGCAATAAAAATTCAGAAACTAGCTTTCGTTAGGGGTTTAAACTGAAGTCCTCTAAGATTAGATCTATCTAAAAAAGGTAAAGCAAATAAAACAAGAAGAGCCCCACCCATACAGATAACTCCTCCTATTTTTGACGGTATAGAACGCAATATAGCATAAAAAGGAAGAAGATCAAAATAAATTAAGCAAACCCCCGTTTCGTCCTCAAAGGTAAAAAGGGTGATTACTTGATTAACGTATTACGAAAAATCAGGGGCACTAACCCCTGAAGAATATTTATAGCCCTAATTTATATAACATACTTTGAGTCATAAATGGCTTAGTTAAAAAGATTAAGTTCTCCATAGATTCCTTAAATATATAAATTCTGGGCTTTTTACTCTTGTTATAATGAATTGAACATCTTAAGTTAAATTTATCCTGTCCTTAGCCCTGTCCGTCCCGACTCCAGGGGGGGGGGGCGGACCAAGGGGCAGGGTAAACGCTGGGGGCTAAACAGATATCATGTATATATTTCTATACGGTTTTTTACTTTTTATATAGTTTCTAATTGTTGTATGATTCGTCTCAAAATACTTGGCTGTTTGGTAAATAGAAGGAAATTCCATAGTTATATCGGTTTCTATATTTAAAACTTTCACATTAAGAGATTTGGGGTGATTTGCTCTAATCTTGGCTTTACTTTCTTCGGATAATTTTCTACCTAAAGAAGATGCCTTTATTTTAGCTAAAGCTTCCTCTGTATGTCTATAACTTCTTAATTTTTTTTTGGATTCTTCGGTGTGAACCATATTTTTACTTATTTTAGCTTTAGTAAGTTCGGTGTGCTTAAATCCTTTCTTACTAATGCTCATTTTTAATTTTGATTCTTGCTTATGTTTATAACCTAACAAGACATTCGTAGATCTTTTATAAGCAAATCATCTTCATTAGAAAAAGATTTGTTGGGGGGGGGGGGGGGGCCCCCCCCCCCCCCCCCCCCCCCCTCAAAACGTAGGCGCGCACGCGCGCCCTCGCAGAAACATTTAAATGTAGCCCAGCCCCCTGGCGATACCCGTCATCTTGAATTCAATAAGCTAATCCTCTAGGGGGTTAACAATTCATAAATATTATCTGGGACTTTTTTAACATTTAATGCATAAAATAAATTTTTATATTCATTAAAACAAGGTAATTGCATAGTGGTAAAAGATATAGAACTGTAACTTTTATTAGTTCTTTTATCTACAAATAATTTAGAGTATGGTGTATAATCAATGGTACAGTAAGACTTAAAAATACTAAAAACATGATTAAAATATTCTTTATGAACCACTGCTGTCTGAGCATACATCAGTCTACTATTAGCTGTAGATGTCTTTAGTACTATGTAAATGATTAAGGGTATGAGTTTATTAAGCTCAGATCCACTTATTTCGCTATTAAGTCTCCACAAATTTTTGATAAATTTTAACTCAACATTAGCTTTTAAGTATTATTTGATATTTATTATGTAATGGTTTTTGAGATTTTATACACCTACGTACAGCTTCAGTACGTACGCCAAACTCTCTTGCTGCTGCGGCCATAGATTTGTATTCTACGGTTTCCCCAGTATCTAAATTAGTAACAACAACAGCTAACGCATGTTTAGTTAATCTAGCTAAATTCTCTGGGCTTATTTTTTTTATATATAAAAAAATTAGTCTTTCCCCCCGGATCTTCCACCCCCCAGCCCACACATGTGTGGGCTGGGGGTTGGAAACGGCGGAGTCGCGGGTTTTTATTTTAATTTTTAAATTTATTGAAAAATAAAAATAAAAATAAAAATAGATAAACAACCCATTGTCTCCGCGCCTGAGTAAGACGGGGGGGGGACTAAAGAAGAGGGGACAACGCGCCTGTTCATCTACCCTTTCTGGAAAAGTTTTCCACCTGGGGCTAGAATTAAGTTTAGCGTCCCCCTCCTCCGGCTTTTCCCTTCCCCCGTCTCTCTTATCATTCATCATAAGAGAGAAGGCAAGAGGGGGGGGGGGGTGAGGGGAAATACGAGGGATGCATCGAGTCTAAAAATATATATATTTTTTAACTGCGCGCGCGCGACGCTAAGTGTTCTAATTGTTTTTGACTTGAATTAAGTCTAGCAAGATGCTCTCTTAATTTAGCTAAAGATTCTTCTGAACGATCTAATCTTGCAGCTCTAATTTTATCTCTAGTTTCTTTGGAGTGTTTATGACCCAAACTTGAACCTGCAGTTTTTAAGATATTGTATTCGGGTTTTCTTTTTTTGGTTGCCTTTGCCCCTGACTGTAACGTCAGTGTGCAGGGCAAGGGGAAAATAAAAAAAACCAAATCCAAATAGTATTGCTCTCTTTCCAATATTATAATTTTATCAGGTTCACAGTACTCTAGGATCTCTAAACTAAAATTAGAATAGCCATGTGCTAAGATAGCTTTATATACAAGCATAATATTTTTTAGGCTAGTGATATAACTACGTTTAAAGTAATTTCGGAATCTTTTCCCCATATCTACACTACTTCCCTACATAACATTTTCCCTTAACTTTGTTTGTTCCAAGATAAATACCAGATTTTCCTTTGTTTTCTGCTAAAATTGATGTTTTGTGTAACTCAGCGTTTGAATAAAATAAAACAGAGGACGTAATAAGGTAACAACCGTCTTTATAATATCCCATAGTAGTAAAATCAGATAAATCACACAATTCTAAGCATAAAAATATAACTCTAAAATATAATTTAAGTATCTTTCTTAAACAGAATAAAGATTTAAATTCTAGAATTTTTCCACTTATGCAAAAATAATCTTCTCCTAATAAAATCCCTATCAGCATTTCTTTTACCTCCTCAGGTAGTACCAATTTGGCTCTACCCCCAGAAGATAACTTTTTAATGCCTTTAGTGGAGCTAGCTTTTGACAAGATAAGACTAGGACAAAAGCCAATATTAAGAGAATTTCGATCGTGTTAATATGTTTGGACTTTATCTTAAATGCCTTAATTACAAACATAATAATTAAAACAAACCTCACATAAAGTCTCTGAAGATCATCGGGTAACTTAATAGCTTTTGATTTCCTGCTGATTATTCATTGTTACATCCTTATAATTGTGACGTAGGCCAAGGCCAAGTATATAAGGCATTAGAACCTTCCAGCATATGGTGAGGTAAATGGCATCTTTCTACCATTCAGGGACGATAGAGGCTGGAGTAGCCATTGGATTAGCTTGAACATAATTTTCCACATCACCTAAGGCATTAGGCATATAAAATACAAATACAGATAGCCCTAATATAAAAATAAAAATAGTTATTAAATCTTTAAATAAAAAATAGGGAGCAAATGCTAATCTATCAGCAAGCCCGCTTATACCTAAAGGGTTACTTGAACCTGCTCTGTCATGTAGAGAAATTAAATGCATAGCTGCTAAAGCAGCTATTAAGAAAGGTAAAAGATAATGCAATGCAAAAAATCTATTTAATGTTGCATTATTAACTGAATAACCCCCAAGAACAAAGTCTACTATATCTTGACCTATTCAAGGTATAGCAGTTACAAGATTAATGATAACTACTGCCAAACTTAAATTTTATATATTGCAGTTTCTAACTGACGCTGGATTATACCAACTGGTTTCAACATATAAACCACGTACTTTAATATTATAACAAGCATATACCTATAACTTCGAGCTTAATATTTTATTTCCTCTCACACTGTGGGAGGTAAGTTCCGAATGAAAGATATAAGGTTTATATATCATTTTTGTAAAGCCCTATGCACAAACTCTATTTTCCTTAATATTTAGTTTGAGTAAGTTCCGACTATACATTAAGCGCATTATAATTATAAGCACCCACCGATGGACTAGTCTGTAGCGATCATATTAATTCAATAATATTTCCGACGGTCTGGGTAAAAACCTTAACCTTTGACCGTATTCATCAGTGTCGCTATTTTATATTAGCTCGATAGAAACATAGTAAAATGAAAACTGTGTACTCTTATCTACGCCACTTGATATATAACATCAAGCAACTATATACAAAATAACTATGTTTTTTAACAAGGTTTATTCTATTATTTTATATCTCATCTCCATAAAATTAACGCTAGCAAAGCGTACCTTTTTCATCTCTTAATTTATTCTTATCAGCCACAACTTAAGGCAGATTAAAGTTTCGGCTACCCAGCTACGAGCTCCTTATAAAATTAGCCGGCCGGCCGGTCGGCTCCATCTCATAGCAGATAGAATGGTATTTATACATACATTTTATATATTTCATAAAGGCAAAGCAAGGATAGTAAAGGACGGAAAAAATAGTTAAATTTTATCTAAGACTATTCATACCTGCCTTAATTATTCGAATCTCTTCTAAACCAAGGGGTGTTAAATGACCTCCATCTTTCATGATATCCGCAACTTTAGAGAAATCCACAAAATCCTCTTTTTTAACGCCCTCGATCTCATATTTTTTGAAAAAGGTAATGATAGTATTAATCTCAGAAAAGCGATGTACAACAAAATTAACCGCTAAAAACCGAGAATCACGTTCAATTTTTCCACACCCCCCTCCCCGGCTCCTCCCTCCTCCCTCCTCCCAGGAGGGAGGAGGGAGGAGGGAGGAGGGAAAAAAAGCAATTAAATTCTGCATTAAATCGTAATCACGTAAATGCTGAGTAATAGTAAATCTTAATAAGACTTGAGCACCTGCTTTAAAAGACGGAGATTTTCGAATATTAACATAAAAAGAACCCTCTCCTGAGACAAAACCTGCTACCCAGTAAGGATTTATAACACCTGTTGTTTGTACTTCAGGTCTTGGAACGGGAATTATATCCGAGAAAGATTCCTTCAAATCAGCAGATAGACCCTTATTAATTACAGCTTTTACTGCAACAATTTTTTTTAGTCCATCAGTAGTTAGATGCTCTTTTCGGCTTATCATATAAACACTAGATTTAAACAACTCAAAATCCGCACGTTTCTTACTTAATAAAGGATATTTGTCAAAATGATCGACAACCTTTATTAACTCTTCAGGGGTATATACTCGGTACATACACGCATTCTTACCTCTATCATATACTTTACCAACTCCACCTAAAGCATCTCTAATACCATATAATAGAGCTCGATCCTTTTCATGTAAACTAATTTGGAAAACCGCTTTAACTAGATACCCGGTTTTACACTTGGAATTTTTATATATTAAAACACTAAAGCTTCCCTCAGCATCGGTAAATCCTGATACAAAAAAAGGTTCTAACTTAGGTTTAATCTTACTTACAGAGCTAACCTGTGATAAAGGAAGAGACGCGATTAAGTAAACCGAAGAAGTATTAAAACTCGAAAGATATCTTGCGATATTATAGATAGACTCTAGCACACATTCGACATATATTATTACAACAACCGCCGCAACAGACATAAGGAATCCAGACACTAATTTAGGGTTTTTTATTAAATTTTTCATGGTTTATATATATATAATTGCGTTACTTAATTTAACTAGCCATATTTAGGAGGTACGCTCTCCCATTGTCATTCAATTACGAATGGGCTTTACTGCCCAGTAGTTAAACTACTGTTGGATTCTAAATGGATAAAACTTACCTTTCAGTTAAAAAGCGATTGTTCCTGTAACCGTAATTCAACTTCCTCCTTTCAGGCCATTGTCTTTCTCTCCCGTTGGGCCAAGACTACCCGGCCACAAGTTGTCAAATTAGTATCATATAGGGACTCTTATCTTTCGGGAACCTGCAGCTTTCGCTGCTCCGGATCCGAGCAGTTCGATTCGGCTCTTTGATGCTTACCGCTAAACCTCCGCTGTGCGCTATCTGTGCTAACTTAAAACCGGCAAGCCAGGGGCACTTGCACCCCTTTCCGGTTCCCTAGGCCGACTTTTATTTCGGCTGTGGATCTTACCAAGATTGTTGGAGATTTGCTCGGCAATCCTGCGGGTGTATTATTCCCGATTTGTGTAAGACCGTCCAGGAATCGCTTCGGAATGGTAACTCATCCCACTGAATTTGCTAAATTCGGTTGAAGCAGTTTTCACCGGTATGATGACCTATCATGGCACGTTTTGCTCGTGACACGCTCCCTATTCGAAAGGGCAGCGCTTACAACGGTCAGAGGCGTTGGCCCTCCCCAAACCCCTTCAGTAGTTTATTGTGACCTATCAATCTTTTCAGGAACCCGCTCGTGTACGGATCTAGGTCGAGCCGCTGGAGCATCTAATTACAGGTTTCTCTACTTTCTAACAACAGGGCCCATTATTAATCCAGCCGCTCACCATCTGGTTTGCCAGGCTGTCCTTGTATAATTTATACGGTTGTTCTATTAATAACCGTTAAATTTATTTGCGATTAGGGTACTATAAAGAGCGCTCCTATCCCTGCAATTATGAAACAATAATTTCGCTTACAAAAGTATGTAATTTTTATATGTATGTATTTTAATACCATGAATAAGACTATTCTAATCCCGCGCTTCGCGAGAATATTACAATAATTTATATTTCATGGATGATATTATATAAGGATAGCATATCTGCCTCAAGTTGGGCATTGATTCCTTCCATATATAAATAATGTACTGATTAGCAAGACCCCCAGATTGAACAGATGCTTTTAAACCCTATTTCTTATTGAAAGTATAAATACCTTTATAAGGCTTCTGCTGATTATTAGTAAAATACATATCAATTACTGATTTACGAATATTTAAGGCTCTTGCAGCTTCACTAATTGAATCATAAGAAGTAGTAATATTATTTATAATATCAACAACTTCTATTGCTTGAGAAGGCTTTCCTGCTCCTTCGGCTCTTGGTTTTCCCTTTTTATTAGTATTTCCAGTCATAGCATCAGATATTTTTTTTTGATATCATCTGAATGATTTTTACCATAATTAGGATTATTCTCTCCTTTTTTAGCTTCAGACATGATTGTTTTAGATGCATTTGAATGTGTACGACCAGACATTGGAGCAGTAGGATCCTGTGCAATATTATATTCAGGCTTGAATAATTTTAAGTAATAACCCTCTCTTTCTAGACATTTATCAGGTTCACAGTACTCAAGAATAGCAAGAGAAAAATTAGAATAACCATGTTTAAGCATAGCACGCCAAATCATCATACTAGGATTTCTAAGTAAATAGCTAGTATTAAAATATTCTATAAATCTTATGGAGAGATTCAGAGAACTCCCTATATATCTTTTTCCAGATTGGGTATTAATTCAGATATAAATGCCGGATTTGCCTCTATTTTCTTTAAGAATTTGCTCCTTTTGAGTATCAGCATTGGTATAGACTTTTGCTGGTACAATAGAAGAAGAATTAGAAGAAGAGAGTCGCTTTACCACAAAATAATCACCCAGTCGCTGCCCATGGTACCTAATTTTTAGTCTGAATTGTTTCTGCGCCAAATTCATAAATTATATTCTTATTTTTAATAACCTTATAGCAGAAGATCCCCTTGGGTAACCAAGGGAGGGAGTGTATTAATAAACTTATCCTTATACATCCCAGTTGGAACGCTAAAGAGCGACTTATGAGTTACACACTTCGGGTTATCAGTTTATCATGTGATTCCTCTCGCCCTCTAACACATTATAAATAATATAATGATTTTATACCTACGATCTTATGCTTTTTAAAAAATGGAATGATCTTTTCATAGTTTTCCGAAAATTTGTAAACCGAATAATTTAGACTCGGACCTCTAGGGTCTTTTTCGCCCCCGGACCCCCCTGGAAGTAAGGCTTCGACCTTGTCCTGCCTAACTAATAAAAGACAATTAGAGTAACTATAAGAATTAGTAGAAAGTTTTAACCCTTTAGATACTTTCCCCCCGTCATCCATAATCCAAACGCTTAAAGCTAAGGGTGTTAAATACTCTTTAATATTTAATGGTACTATTTTAACTTTATTAACATATCAAAGATCATGAACGAAATTAAAGCTAGTGTAAGTCCAAGTATTAATTTTGGAATACTTTCTTATTGCACCTTTGTGACCTAACCTTGTATACACCTTAGGCGGATTTTCAGAACAATAACCTCTTGATGCTAGTAGACTATGTAGCCATAACAAATAAGAAACATGAATATTTTCCTGTTGAAAACATATTCGTGTGCCGGCACCCCCCTTTCTTCGTTCTGCATGAGCATCACCTAATAAAGACCCAAAAATAATAGAGTACACAACCTCCTCGTGAGGGCCAATTCTTTGGATACCTTTTATTAGATTTTTACTTGACGCATTCAAAGGCATTATTAGAGAATAAGGATCAAGAGGAATCAAGTTTAACAGATGATAAGTATATTCATCTAAATATAAAAACAATAGAAACAATTTATTAAATAAACATTTAAGGCAATCAAGTGCACCTCAGTGGCTCATCTGCCCATACGGCAGGACATACCCCATGAAGGCTGTTAAAATCATTAAAATAAAGATTACAACTCCTATACTTCATACTAATGTTCTAGGATTTTGGTAAGATCCGTAGTATAAACCTCTTCCGAATTCCGATAGGTAGGTCTTTTCAAACTTTCCCCCGGTAGGAACCGTGCGTGCGACTTTCACCGCACACGGCTCGAGCCATCTATAGTTTATTGCAAAATATCACAAACCCGCCAGCGGGAAATCATAAAACACGCCGAATAATAAAGTAATTAAAAATAAAATTAAAAAGACTTCTGTAAAGCCAGGCTTCGGCAAGAGGCGTATTCATCCATAATTAGCGCTACACCCCTTAACAGGGAGCGTCAAAAACTCGAGAAACTACCTCTTAATCAGTAGTCGTGAAATATAAAAAAAAATAATTACAAGTATTGCTAGGTCTAAAAGATACTACTATCCAATAATTGTATATGTAGATCACCCATATCGAAGTCAGCAGCCTTTCAACTCGGGTCAATTATAATCATGCACTACTTCTAATTTTCTATTAAATTTTCTATTAAATATTTATCCTTAAAGGGTTTACTACTAATAATATACCTACGAACAGTATCTAAAGACGTGTTTAACTCTCTCGCTACTTGTCTTTTAGACGGATATATTGTAGTTATTCCAGTTTCGGTGTCAGTAACCTTAACTGATGTACCCCTAGATTCTCCAATTTTTCTACGAGTTTCTTCAGAATGAGAACGACCTAACAAAGAAGCTCTAGTTGAAGCTCTAATTTTAGCAATAGTTTCTTCAGTATGTTTTTACCAAAGTCCCGGAGATTTTTGAAATCTCAGGGACATCAGCGCGCTGGCGCGCCGCCGTCCCTCCGCGCGCTGCGCGCGCTTTTTTTTATAAAATATTTTATTTTATAAAAACCTCACTCGCCCCCTAAGCCTCCCAACCCCCACCCCCACACATGTGTGGGGGTGGGGGGTGGGAAAGGGCGAGAGAGAGCGGTGCTGGAAATGATGTTTTTCACCTAATTCAACTTCACTTATTTTTAGGCGGAGCTTTTGTTTCATCTGAATGTTTGAAACCCAAACTTGAACCAGCAATTTTTAATATATTATACTCTGGTACGGCCTACGTTTTCTCCCCCGGAGGTTTACGTCCCCCCCGCCCTTCTCCCCCACCCCCCAGCCCACACATGTGTGGGCGGGGGGTTGGGGGGGGGGGCGGGGGACTAAACCTAGGGGTCTCCCACCCCCCCCCCCACCACCACACATGTGTGGTGGTGGGGGTTGGGAAGAGAAAACTAAAAAATCAAGATAGTATTGTTCTCTCAATATTACATCAGATGGCTCACAATACGGCGTTAGCGACGTATTCCTCCCCGGAGTCGCGGGTTGTATATCTCCCCCCTGTAACCCCTCACTAGATAAACAATAAAGAGGGAGCCGGGGGAGCCGCGCCTCCCCTCCCCTCCTGTTTATCTCCTCCCCGGGGTCCCCTCCCCTCCCCTCCCCTCCCGGAGGGGAGGGGAGGGGAGGGGAGGGGAGGGGGGACCCGCTGGGAGGAATACTCAAGAATTTCTAGCTGGAAACCTGAGTAACCATACTTCAGAAGAGCTTTATTTATCGTCCTTAGAAATACGATTAAAATTAAAGTATTCTTTAAGTCTTCTACGATAAATTTTCCGCACTACCTATATACTATTGCCATTTTCTTTATTAACTCAACGATAAACCCCAGCCTTTCTCTGATTATCTTTCAAGATTAACTCCTTTTGAATATCCGCATTATAATATACAACAGCGGATTAAAATTATTAGAATTATCTCCATCTTCCCCAACCCCCACCCCACACATGTGTGGGGTGGGGGGTGGGGGGAGTAGAGAAAGCACGAGTTTTATTTAAATTTATAACCGCAAGAACATTACCAACAAACCCAAGACCTGCCAAATGGGAACTAAAAATTATTAATTTTATTTTTTTTTGTTACGCTAGCTCCGCGTACCCAAAAAGGAAGTACAATTTTTTTTTTAGAAAATTAATAGAAAATTAGTGTTAAAGTGATTGATTGGACCCTATCCCCCCTATTACTGAGGGGCTTTCGCTTTTTCGATTGTCTTCTATCCACTGATCGATATACTCACTTCCATTAATATAATTTTATAGAGTACCTCCTTCTTAAACATATCAATATAGGCACATCAGCCTCTACAAAATAGTAACCTACCCCCCCTTACTAAACACCTAGCCAAGTAAGCGAGGTAAGAACAGACAGGAAATCATTGGACTTACCAAGTTCCGATATTACACTATTTTAATTTGGCCTTAGGTAGATACTTTGATTCGCCGCATTTACCTCATTTACTTTATATAATTGCCGCCTGGCACATAGAGATTCCATAATTTATGTAAACTTCTACACCCTTATAGCGGTGATTGAGGGAGACCCGGATTCGGCTGCATAACACCTCACACTCTTACGAATTTATCCTTATCCATTTAGGCTCTTAGCAGAGCCACAGGAAAAAGAAAATACGAACCGTAAATGCATATCTTCGCTACCGCTTACCTTAGCCTTTTTCCCTAACTAACTTAAAATTTAGCATTGTCCCCAAAGCTTCACACCAAATAATTACTTATAACGCATGTTTGGGTAGGGACTCGAAGGGTCATTCGAGGAGGAATCTCACCTCATTGTAATTATCGACTTCTTGTCGCACTATGCAAGTAACAAATCTACCCTTTTACCATTTGTAGATAAATCCGTACAAAACAGGCTGAGTTAGGGTCCTTACCCCTAAGTAGTAACACCGATGATCTTTTGCTCGACATTACCACCCATTTACGGACAATAAAAAATACAAGGAGAGTGGAGGCAGGGTCGGAGATTTTTATGATGTATACACCAGCCCGAAGGGAAAAGATTAGCAAGCTCCTCAAGTCTTTTATTATCCTGTACTCTTTCGAGTAGGGTTTGACTATATCTTAAGCACGAAAATATAAAGCAATTATACGCGCCAACCAACATCTAGCCGATGAACTGCACTCCACTTGGGAGCTTGGCTGCGGGTTACCCATTTCCTTTCGTACATCAATTTCGATTTTACCATACCACGAGTCATTACCTGTGCCACGAGGACTGTTACCAGCCTCGCTTGGTTGAAATTGCTTTAGGGTGTTCCCGCATTTTGATGGTTTGTTGCGGGAGGTTCACTCCCACAATGCGGCCTAAAGAGATTTCTCAGATCCCTTTTTTTTTGTTTCCTCCACCAGCGGAGCGTAGCACACCCGTCTGCGAAGCAGTAAAAACAAAATAATTATTTTTTTGCGGGTTATCGCTCCTTTTGGTAATAGAGAACCTATGCCTTTAATTAGAATTTTTCTATATATTTAGAAATCCAACATATTAAGGTAAGTATACTTCCCGTTTAAATACCAATTTTTTACCATTAAACTCAATAAAAGAACCGCTATCTAGTCTTCTATTTATAGTTCTACTGTGAACATTAAAAAATAAAGCACAATCTTTTATAGAATTAAAATTATATAATTCACCCTTTTCATCTAAGACTTTTACACCAATTTTTCCTCTACCTTTAAAACAAGTACCTAAGGATTTTATTAATATTTTACCATCAGGTTGTACTTCATAATTTGAAGGGGTAGATAAAAGTTTAATTGCTCTTTCCCCCGCCCTTCGGACCCGAAGGGGGACATCAAGGAAGAATTCCCTTCCCCTAGAGAGGCTAAATTAGTAGATAATCTATTACTATTCATTCTTTTAGAAATTAAAGATATTAGCTCTTTACCTTCAGCAGTAAAATGCTTACCTTGATTTATAATATTTAAAATTAATTTTCAGTCTTGATAATCCTTTTCCTTTTTACTTAATCAGATTAAATTGTCAAAAAAAGGTATAAGAACATTAGTAATAAATTCTCTTTGAGTTACTGTTATAAGGGCCATAGGTTTATTATCTCGACCTTTGGCTGGATTATATGTCCCAAGTTGTACAAGATTAATGTTATTTATTTGGACTAAATGCTTACCTGGTAAGCCTAAAAAAAATTTTTGGATTGCTTCCAGAACACCTATTTCCTTAGAAGTCTGCCCAATACCAAATCTTAATGAAAAGTTTTGCTGATTAACCGAAAAAAAACCGTCACCCTCTATAAACCCGAGTAATCAATTGCGAGTAATGTTTATAGAATGGCCTTTTGTTTGATTAAAATCTATTCTCTTTTTATTCATTTGATTTTTAAGATCCATCATTTTTTTTCGTAGTTCCATAGAAACTTTAATAGATTCACGATTAAAATAAAGATCATACGCTTGTCTTAACATTATGTAATTCAAATTTTTACTTGTATTGAGAGATTGTTTGTCAAAAATACTAAAAATCTTCAGTAAATCCCCTTTACTTGAAACAGTATAACTAACAGACTTCTCTCTTACGGAAATAAATCCAACTCCCAATCTTTGTGCAAGATAGTTAAGCAAAGGAATTTCGTCTTTGTGCAAACAAAGCGTGAATACTAATTTAAAACCGTTCCCAACGGTTTGTATTAAAAAACAACCTTCCGCATCCACAAAACCTCTGAATCACTCTGAGAAGTCTTCATCCGAAAGGGAGTCTAATGGGTTTTTTGGATTAGAAGTATGGCCACGATTACCTTCTCCTTTTCTTAGTAAACTATTATTGGTATCTAAGGGTGTTGAATACACAGGAGGATTTACAATAGAAATAATAAAAAGGACACACAAATAAAAGCAAAAAATAGAAACGAATAAGCTGACCAAGAAGAAAAAGCCGGAAGCTGTGTTTGAATGAATATAACGAATTAATCATCCATTATTTACATCTCTCATGATCCAGAAAATTGTGACCGAGTCTGTATCTCTTTATTCAATTTTACTCGCAAAATCAAAAAGTAATATAATACGTATATATTAACTAATTTTTACTAACAATGTTTAAATAAACTTAATGGCTTCTTTTTGTAAGGCCATACAGGGCGCACTAAATATTTTGAACTAATACGCTATTGATAAAGATTCAAAGATATATTTACCTTAATTAATTTCATCTTTTGATAAAGGGACAGAAGAAAAGACATATTTATTTTTATATGCCTTACCCGTATCAATGTATCTACCAATTACTCTACTACCTGCTCTTAAACCTAATGCTACATGCCCTGAACCATAAGTTGAAAAAGGTGAACCGGTTATTTCTTTACCACCTTCTGTTTCACGATCATATACATAGACAGTGAAACCTTTACGTCCACCTTTATTAATTGTAAACTCTCTAACCAAACAAAAGTGAGTTAAACCTCTAGAGATGTCAAAAGGTGCCGGTTGAGCTAAAAATTTAGATATGTAATCATCATTAGGCAATTCTATACTATTTCCTGTATTAGTGGTATAACGGAATTTATTAGTTCCTGAAGATATCTGTAAAGCAAGTTTTTTACCTTTTGGTAGGTAGTAATAACCGAATTTGTGAATTATAACAGAAATGACTCAGTACTTAAAATCCATTGATTTTCTAGTATAAAATGACATAGACATGAAAACAGGTATGATATAACTAAAAAGAGTATCAACACTCAAAACAGACATACTGTATACATCTGTTCTGGTGTTTAATGCATAAAGTACATTTAATTCCTGATTTCACCCAGTGTTTTGTATAGGTAACTTAGATAGGAAGGATTCAATAGCTTTTAATACAAAGAGATTTTTTTTATGTTGTGCTATTTGGAAGTACGGTACTAAGTGTTTATAACCGAATGTCCCTTCTCCCTCTACAAACCCCAATAACCACCACATGTTAATTGATACTTGATTAGTTAATTTATTTAGTTCAGTTTCTTTTAATTTCACTCTTCCACTATTCATTCCTGCTCTTAATTTTTGTATTGTAGTTAAGTCTGTTTTACTTATTTTTATTTTTACACCAGAACCTTTTGAGTTAAATTTTATTTGGGCTGCTTTCGAGAAACAAATGAAATCTAAATTCTTAGAAGTCTGTAAAGGAAACTCCTGAAAAATAGGTAAAATGATTTTAATTATGTCATTTAAGTTATTAACAACAAAAACAGCAGAATTTCGAGTATTAGCTTGGTATACCTTTCCTATACCTAATGTCTTAGCTATTACGTGAAGGATTTCAATGTCATCAGAATGTAAGCTTATCCTAAACTTAAAAGCGACTGAAGTTCAAGTACGGTTCTGACTAATTGAAAAACAACCCTCTGCATCTACGAAACCTACAAATCAATGTAGAAATTCTTTAGAGGCATTAGGTACTAAATTAATTATATGTGGTGGTAAATCTTTTGCGTTATCAGAGAAGTTAATAAGTTTATTATTTTTTAAGAAATTGTTAGTGATTAGGCCAGGTAAAATTGACAAAATGGATTCTCTCATGATCGTTTTGTAATTGATATATATTATTATGTACATATTAAATAATTTTAATTTGATGTTAATTTGACCGAGTCTGTGCCAATATGTAAAATAATTTTATCGCCCTGGCTGCTGATAGGTCCAGCGACGTTTCCCCCCCCCCCCCCTCAGCGGGTCCCCTGTAACCCCCCTCTTAACGTAGTTTGCCCCAAACTGGTGGCTTCGCCACCGATATATTCCGTCCCCCCCCCCCCCAAAGGGGGGGAGATAAACAGGAGATAAACAGGAGATAAACAGGAAGGAAGTAGTTTAACTCCCCCGGAGTCGCGGGTTTTTATTTTAATTTTTAAATTTATTGAAAAATAAAAATAAAAATAAAAATAGATAAACAACCCATTGTCTCCGCGCCTGAGTAAGACGGGGGGCCGAGGGGGACTAAAGAGGAGGGGGGAAACTTTTATTTAATATTATATATAAAATAATAATAAAGAAAATGAATTTTTATAACCTAAACTTATGTCTCACTTACTGAGATAGGGATAGACGAAAAGATGTATCTACCCTTGTATGCCTTACCTGTATCTATATATCTGCCAATTACTCTACTACCAGCTCTTAAACCTAATGCTACATGCCCGGCTCCATAAGTTGAAAACGGTGAACCTGTTAGTTCTTTCCCCCTCTCAGACTCACGGTCATAAATGTGAACAGTGAAACCATTACGTCCAGCCTTACTTATTGTGAACTTTCTAGCTAACTCGAAGTGACTCAGACCACTAGCGACATCAAAAGGTGCCGGTTCAGCTAAAAGTTTAGATATAGAATTATCACTTGGAAGTTCTATTTTATTTGCTATATTAGTAGTAGTGTAACGATATTTATTAGTAGCCGAAGCTATTTGTAGAGCCATTTTTTTACCCTCAGGCAGGCAATAATAACCAAATTTATGTATTCTCACAGAAATAGCTCAATAATGAAAATCTAGAGCTTTTCGGGTCAAAAATGACATTGATTGGAAATAAGGAACAATATAACTATAAAGTGTATCAATACTCACTACTGACATACTATAAACATTTGTTTTTTGATTTAGTGCGTAATGTACATTAAATGCCTGGTTCCCTAGAGTATTATGTAATTCTTTTGGTAACTTTAGCAGAAATGATTCTATAGCATTTAAAACAAAAATATTTTTTTTGTGTTGACCTATTTGAAAATATGGGACAAGGTGTTTATAACCAAATGTTCCTTCTCCTTCCACGAAACCCAATAACCATCACACATTTATAGAAACTCTCTTAGTTAAATTGTCTAATTGCTCTTTATCTATTGGCAATCTTCCACTATTCATATTTGCTCTTAATTTTTTCATTTTAATTAAATCTGTTTCACTTATTTTTACTCTTTTATTTGTTACGAAACCTTCCGAATTAAGTTTTATTCGGACCGCTTCCGAGAAACAAGTGAAATCCAAATTTTTGGTAGTCTGTAAGGGGAACTCCTGAAAAATGGGTAAAATGACTCTCACGATATCCTTTAATTTCTTTACAGTAAAAACAGCGGAATTACAATTTTTATTTATCTTTACAACTCCTACACCTAATGTTTAGGCTATTTTTTTTTGTAAGAACTCCTATGTCATCTACATGTAAATTTATCCTAAATACAAAACTGACAGAAGTTCAACTCTTATTGGGCTGAATTGAAAAACAACCCTCTGCATCCACAAAGCCTACGAACCACTCTAACTCTTGAATTTTAGCTTTAACAGTCCCCTAGGGCCCCGGCCGATCGGGGCACAGGACGATCGGCCCCTCAAGGGAACCCGGAGGGGATTTTCTAGCAATAGGCGGATCATCACCACAAACGTATCCCCTATAGTCGGCTAAGTTATTTGCAGAGGCGTTAGTAGGAACTCTGCCGGTATTCATATTAGCTTTAATTTGCAGGATTTTATCAAATCCTTCTCGAGTTAGATGGGCTTTGTTATTCATTAACTCCGCTACTTTACAGAAATCCCGATAATCCTGTCCTTTGGCTCCTGGCCTTTATGGAAGCGTAGCTTCCAGAAAGGAATAGAGGATATTTGGCAAAAAACGGAATAATCTTTTGTTGAATATCTGGAAATTTAAGTACAACAAATATAGATATTTTTAACACAACATTTGATCTACCACAGCCCAAATATTGCATAAAGCTATTAATCAAGAAACTGTCTCTTGAATGATGAGTAATTGTAAATCTTAACGAAATTTGGCCCCTCTGGTTGGACGTAGTAGGATTAGTAACCTTCACCTCGAAACAACCCTCCTGTTTATCTCCCTCAACGAAACCAGCTAACCAAAATGGATCTAGACTTTTTAACTCTTCAAATTTAGGTCTTTCACACTCAGTAATATTAGGGAAAGCTCTTTTTAAGTTTTCTGTTAATCCGTTGTTCATTGAAGCTCTAATACCAACAATTTGATTTAACCCTTCCACTGTAAGGTGTTCTTTACGTTTCATTATCTCTACAACTTGTATAAAGAGTTAAAAATCCGCACGTTTCTTAGTCAATAGAGGGTATTTAAGGAAATGGGGAATAATAATGTTTACTATCTCTTCTATTTTTGTTACTTGGAATGACGCTGTTTGTCTGGTCTTAGATATCTGAATATATCCAATCCCACCAAAAACTAATAAATATATATATATTTATTTAAAAAAAAATAATTTTGTTTTTTTTAGTTTTGAATTCCATATAACAAAGGTAAGTCTTTAACGTGCAAATCTATACTAAATATTGCACTCACTCCCCACCCCAATATCATTTTTGGGTACCGTCTTAATGAGATATGAAAACAAGCTTCACCCGTCAGAAAAGCCTGTTATGAATTGGGGATTTAGCTGCGGCAATGAATCTAATTTATTTGTATTTGTATTTTTCATTGTTTTTTTTTATATTTATTATTTTTGCTCCTCTTTAGTCACCCGCCTGCAACCCCTCACTAGATAAACAATAGAGAGGGAGCCGGGGGCGGGGGGGGGAATCGGATTAAGGACCGTAGGCCCCCCCCCTAATCTGCCCACATTCAAGACCTAATCGTATTGAACGCAAGCCAAAAACAATAAAAACATATATTTTTCATGATTCAGCCCTCCCTGAACTTAAGTGCTTCAATACTTAGTCCAGATCATAAGGTATATAGCAGAACAATGGCCGGTATAGAGCCAAGTGTCCTCGCTTGAGATGTGAGATATAAGCAAGACAGATACAAAATATGAAGACGCTGTTACCGCAAGTAATCGGAACCTAGAAAAAATTAACAGCTTTAACTTCTTTAATTCCTCCCCCCAATTTTCCCCGCATGCGGGGAGGAGAGTTTTGCCCGCCC
>Ga0307512_10002373_pt1 | contig 24029 bp, 14 predicted proteins | sample 14_EM_MG_FD_200267 | JGI IMG/M metagenome (GOLD analysis project Ga0307512, IMG submission 200267) | Populus trichocarpa ectomycorrhiza microbial communities from riparian zone in the Pacific Northwest, United States - 14_EM | ecosystem: Host-associated > Plants > Roots > Unclassified | place...
CTAACGACCTCCGAAGACGACAGATTCAGGGTGAACTTTGTGGATATGTAAGTGGAACACTGAGTTTGTACCACCACCACATCTTCCCGTGCCGCAGTCATTAATATTTTGACTCAGGCCGTCCACTCCCTTGTGCTAGGGTACCTGTTGTAAGGGGTGTTTGCACACCGTTCTCGAGTCTTTCTGTTTTGGGCTGTTGCGATGAGTGGGGTGGAAGCCAATGCGACGTCTATACTGACTGCATCGACTACTACGAGTATTCCGTATTGTGTCTCAACAGCTCAGTTTCATGCCCTACAACGACCATGACAAAGACTTGGTGGGTGGTTGTTATTGTGAGGTGAAAGACAGGCTAACCGGAAGAAAACAGTACAAAAACTTCCCATCCCTACTGTCTCCGGTATACATACAGTGGATACAGTATTTATGCTTGTAACTCATATCCCACTGTTGAGTCACTATCCATGACGTTTTTCTCCTCCCTCGCAACGAGTACCCAACCCTCACCTAATTCAACAACCGCCACCACTACCACTACACATATCAATGAAAGCCCAACTAGTACTACCCCTGCCTGCCCGAATCGCATCTGCAACCCCGTCTCGCCGGGCACAATTGCTGGCTCAGCCCTGGGGGGTCTAATGGTTCTTGTTATGGGAGCGGTGGGGCTCACGCTGTTACTCCGACAAAACTGGTACCGGTAGTCTCCTCCGACAACTTTAACAGAGGCAACGATTTCTCACAGAAATCATTCGGGATTGTAGGGAGACGCCAGGAGATAGTTCGGGCCCGCGCTGCAGAATTACAGACACGGAATTATATAGAGTTAGAGATCCGGGAAACGCGAGCCCCATACCGATGGTACAAGCTTGTGGTGCGGCGTAGCTTGCATACAAACAACCATGCGTTTGAATGTTTCAACAAAACAGTATAGTGCATTTGTTATCCATATATTATTTCAATAAATCAGTCCAGTCACCACTAATGGTGACTGTAGTGGCAATTGTCGTGTTAATTGTAGTGGTGTAGCGTCAAGTTTTATTAATAGTCTTGCTTTATAAACATGATTGAAAGGTTATGAGCATAGCATCTGTATTTCAAGTTATTTAGCAACGGTTTAAGTGTAAATGTGTCGAGATGTATATCAAGGTGGCATTAACACCATTGCACTACCTTTATTTATCATCCCCGCACCAAACACCATCATAATGACTTTTCCGGAAGTGCGGCACACATGTACTTTCGAACACTATTTATATGTATTGTAAAACTAAACGCTGACGTAGACATGTTCTTAAAGTACTCTGATATCTATAATCGTTGCATAAACGACGAGGGGTGGCTTAAACCCCGCACCAAAAAAGAAAATATGCATACATGACTAGAAGATTATGATTGAACGTAGAAGGTAGATGTTGCTGTGCTGCTGCATATCACCCAGGTGCAAAATCCCAATATCTTTGCGACCAATAGGCCTTGCGGCTTCGCTGGCACCACATCGAAAAATCCGAATTTTTGCTGCAACTTCGACCGCCATGCAGCTGACCACAAATTTCATAAAACCACAGCAGTAATTGGAGATGATAGCAAGTAACCCGTAACGTCTATGCTAGTTGTGCGCATTTCCGTTTCTAGCCTGTATTCTTATCCGAAAACAATCCAATCAATAGTTGCCGGCATCAGCTTCATCACCTATCTGCTCATCGTTTTTGGCGCCATTACATCCATCGAAGCTCTGAAGTGGGATGGGGTTCAGTCAACGTCACTTAGTTCGTCCCCAGGCTGGAACCCGCTACCAACTTCAAAGCCACAGATTGGTACTGCAGCGGTTCTGCTGGGCTCGAACAACCTTCGGCGAGGACAGGCTATGGGTGCTATTTGTGGTTATATAAATGGTTTAACAGGTAACTATAAGAGTTCTTAAGTTTTTTCAAAATAATTAGTAGACAGAATCACCATTATTGGTCTGACACATGATATTTCGATCAGACAATCCATTTACATGCCACGGTGTAACTTCCACGATTTGCTCCCCCATCTCAAGCCTCGGGGTCCTAGGGTGTTGTGACAAGTGGGATAGTGGCTCTTGTTTCTCCCATACCGACTGTATCAACTCTTATGAGAATTTGATTATATGCAGCGGCTCCAGAGGTTGCCCACTTAATGATAGAGTAAGGACATGGTAGGTAGCTGTCACTGCTTTAGGCACGCAAGCGACGTACTGACAATGACATGTTCTCAAAGTACATCGCCTGACTCGCCTTTCTGTCAGCGTTATACCTACAGTGGATACAGTATTTTCGATTGTGGCATCTACCCTACTGTTGAGCTGTTATCGATGACATTTTTCTCCTCAGGAGCTGGGACAAACGAGGGCACAACGACTGGGGTGGCGGCTAGCGAAACCGCACGTGCACACACAACTGCAACCAGCTGCAAGAACAGCAACTGCCCAGTAATGGTTTCTTCTGCCACTATTGCGAGCTCAATTGTGGGAGGTCTACTCATTCTCGCTACCGGTGCCGTTGGTGTCATCTACTTGCTCCGGCATTCTAGGCTGAACGTAACCGAGCGAACAATGCGCCATAACCGATCTTCAACGTCTCCAGGCTCGACAAATCAGTCATCAGGACATTTCCCCGCTGTCCAATATCAGCAGCCCACCGCGGCAGAACTTCCGTAGCTCACCGAAATACTGAGTTAATCTGCCTAGAACTACAATCAAAACACCAGCTTAGAGTTACATAGTGATAACTTATGTGCTACTAGAATGTGAAGGGTAGGATTCTGTTTGAGATGATCCTAGGTGTGATATTCATTAGTTTATCTTTTGTTCATTGACTTGCAAGTTTTGACTATCTTCTCCGTTGAATTACGCCTTTGGTATCTTCACCCCCACGCTATCTCTGATTGTTAGTTTTTGTTAGGAATGGGACATAAAACATTCAATGTAGATAAGGACTCTCAAGTTGGCAGCACTAGTTGAAACAATGATCTAGATAACAAATAACCGTGAGTTCTTAGCCATTGCGGCGTTATCGCGGCCACCTGTTTGCTGGACGGCATCATCGAATGCCGAACATAAACATCTGTTCTACCCCACCCACCATGTGTCTCAGCCACCAAGTAAATCGTGATATGAGGGTGTTTTGTAGAGTTTCTGACTACACAGTGCCCTCAAATTCGCAGAACATCTTCTCGAGGGGTTCTGAAAATACATATGAGAGCATGAAGAACCGAGAACATTTTTTGGTGCTGTGGTGGCTGGTGTCGTTGCCAGAGTCATGGGTAAGAGCACGCCGGTGAGCATAGCAGCCCCCAATATGGCCCGTTCCTAAACAAACTCTAGGAATTTCCTGCGGATAACCAAGTGAGAGTGACTGGAAATTCTGAGCAAGATCTGACCCCGGATTGTGGTTGTTTTAGTGTTTACTTGGTGGGCAGGATAACCCCCATGGCCAAGAGGATGACTTGGCTGGTGGGGTAGAACACATCTAATACTACTTTAAGTTCTTTGATATAGGTAGGCGTGGTGTCGGTCAAAATCAGCATCCACTTTGGAGCTTGGAGCACCAGAGTTGTATCCATCCTTTAAAGAGTTAGTGATTGCCACGCGATTATAAAGCTTCGGTAACGAATTAAACTTTAGCAAAGACAGTTTTATTTGTCTTCTTTCGGAAAACTATAAGCTTTGCGGAATTACATAACTTGTTAGAGAGCATTTTGAACGCTAGAGCTAGGTTAGATTAGGGCCAGTTTAAAACTTTGCGCATCGTTAAACTATCGCTCAGCCATTATTCCAGCAATTTCAAATAATCCTGATGCGTATGGAGTGATACCATTTCGTCGACCAGCAAGAGGTAGCCACAACGTCTGTGCTGTGGGCCGCCCATGTGGTTTGTATGCCTGCTTTCAACAACGGTACGGCAACTACTTAGGACGAATTGGCTATTTTGCTATGCATAACACCTGGCATAATAACCAAGAAACAAAATATGGATACATGTACACAACTAGCTAAATTGCTATTATATTTAACCATTCAGAGCCCAGTCTCAAACGACAGCCCACCTTACGCCCCGTTCGATCGTCATTATCTTAGGCAAATAATTGCAATTATCGGCTAGTTAACTAGGCAGCTGAAAACAATCCGGTGCTGCAAGTTCTCCCATGGTGGTTCCTCAGAGCCTGGAGAGCTAGGATTATCCATTGCGTCTATTGGTGGAGGTACGGGTGGAGTTTGCCAAGCTTGTTGGAGCATGAACGCGATCCCCACAACTCCGGCAACTAGAATGAATAGACCTCCCACAACGGAGCCCGCAATTAAGCCAGGAGAAACGGTCCTGCAGTTATTGTTTGCGCAGCTAGTTGCAGTCGAGGTCGATAAACTGATCGCAGTCGGGGTGGATAAACTGGTTGAGGTAGATATTTTTGTCTCGGTTCGCGGGCTCGGAGAGAAAAAGGTCATGGATACTGAATGAACAGCATGGAAGGTATCACAAGCAAAAACGCTGTAACCGCTCTGGGCAAAACGGCGACAAAATGGACTGCTGGATCCACTTTAAGATCAAGATTAGTCTAAATCGTATGAGCACCTAGAGCAGTAGCCACTACCCACCATGTTTGTGTATAGACATCGGAGGCACAATGCGCGGAGGTGATGTTGCATACGAGACCTGAGGAACAGGGAACAGTGCTGAGACTACATAAAATCGAATACGCATAATATCCGAGACAGTCAGTGAAGACGAAGCACTGATTGCCGCCCCATTCGTTGCAGCACCCAATGGCAGAGAGGCTGGAGATTGGAGAGCAAATGGGGCTAATTGTATCGCCGCAAGAAACTGTTGCGGTATTTCCTGAATGATATATCATGTGTCAGACCGAAGGCAGTGCTTCGATCGAAATGTTGGGTCGAAAGCCGATAATATTTACCTAATTCATCACTAAAATAACCACAAACGCTTCCTCTAGCTTGTCGTCGTCGGAGGTTGTTTGAGTGTAACAGTGCAGTTTCAGTACCCGTAATCCTAGAGTTGTCTTTGGATTCGAGCCGGGGGAAGAACTAAGAGAGCTTGAGGTTGACTGAGGTCCATCCCAAGGCACGGCTTCGATAGGTGTAATAGCGTAGAATGCGGTGAGAAAATACTTGATGAAATCCATGACAACGGCGGTTGCGTGGATCGTAATTTGGCGAGTAAGTGGTCAATATGTAATAGAAATGTGGACACCGGGGAAGCTGCAGCAACGGTTGTGATGGGTTATGCATTAAGATTCTCGAGTGTGCTCTGTTAATTCAACTGCAATAAGTTCGGTATCGAACCTAAATTCGAATTTTCTTTTTTTATGTGGTGGTGACAGCGAGGCCGGAGGTCAATTAATTACTCCGTTTTCGGCACTTTGCACGTTGTACAACTGCATGCGCCAACGTACACTACGAAATATAGAAAGTGCAGTTTATTCTAGTTTCTATAATGATATAAAATCTGCTCTCACGCCCAGATTTTTCTCCTCACTCACAAGCATTCACTGTAGGAGACGAAAAAGAACGTTTACTATACGAGAGCAATATAATTGACGGGCTATGAGCGTACGATTTATGATATAGTAAAATCACAGCAACGAGATAAGCTCAAAATTGGGCTAAGGCATTTTATACCTACCTTAACAATAATACGAATAGTTGATGGATGTGATTGCATTTAATTCGGCAACGAACCCAGATATGGAATCACCTGCACTAAGCTGTACCGTTGATAGAGTATGTACTCTGGCATTTGTTCACGAGATGTTTACCAAAAGCGTCGAAAGCACATATTATCCTGCACTTGCCAGCACTGCCTGCTATCTGCTACCAAACAAATCTCATGTTCAGACTCCTCAGATGCGGCGTATAGGAACTTGCATTGCGCTAGCTGGCTCATGCATTTCACTAATTCGGGTAGTCTCACTGTGCACGTGGTAATGCAGAAAAAGAAACTATGTCTATTTGTTTAACAGTTAATATGATTAACATGCCCATTGCGTCGTCGCAATTGAATGAGATCTAGCGGATCTCAAAACACATTCAATCTTACCTAGATATAAAGGTTACGCTGCAGTTGCTAATACACGTGTATTCGGACAATACCTAATAGCTTTTCTCACTGCAAGTGAGAACCAGTCAGCATTGGATGCACTAGCAGTTTTCAAGTCTTTGCAGCTTAATCCAAGATGTACTCTAGTACACCCGTGAAAACTAGCCAGACAGCATTGTGAAAGTGAGAAGCTTTGGTATTTAACCCGACACCTCCGGTATTTATGCTTGTATCCCCCCCGGCTTCGGGTTTGATGCACCGGTACCGCGGTAGTCGGATTAATTATCTTTTATTCAGTGTATCCAGCTCGGCTATTAAGGTAGCTGGTGTCCTATGGGATGGTACTCAACTAATAGCTCCTATTTCTTCCCCAGGCTCGAATCTTCATCCAACTCCAACTCCCGTTCGGCGATGCCAGGCCTCTGCAGGGAGCACAACCTGCGGCTATGTAAATGGTAACTGCGGTAAGCTTCGCAATCCGTCAACTACGCTCCACCTAACAAATCAGCCGATGTAATCCGCTGTGCCCACACAATCTCCTCAATTGCTCCTCGATCAAACAATATTCCATCTTAGGGTGCTGTGATGCCAGCGGAGTCTGCGCAGCTCAAACTGATTGTATCAACTCCTATAAGTGCTCAGCGTTATGCAAAGCCGCTTGTGCTGCTGCTCTGCAGACGTTGACTTAGTAGGTAAAGAACAAGATCTCGTGATAGTTGAGCTAATAATTATCTGAAAGCGCCGACTCAAAACTACCCTATTGCACACAATAATCAGACGACAGACGGCGGATATAGCTTCTATCGAGGAGGGACATTCCCGACGGTTGTCTCGTTCTCGATGATATCATTTTTGGTTCAGCGTCTAGGACGGAAGCGAAGACCGAAACAGAAACTGACACTATGACTGCCAATGCCGTCGGAAGTGCATACCCGACTGGACAGGTAAGCGTTTGTCCAGCCACTGTTCGAAAAACACGCGATTGCCGGAAACCAGGCGTCATTGCAGGCTCGGTAGTTGGTACTCTTTTAGTACTTGTTGCGGCTTACGTCCCGCTCCCGTACTTCTGCGGGGAAATAGTAGCTCTCCGCAAATGAATATTTTCCCCAGGATAGAAACGGTAGTGCACTACAGGCTCTATCCAATGTCTCCAGATCTTCACAACCCTCTGTATGGTCACCATCCAGGGGGTGGAAATGGTGAACCCGCGGAGCTGAGGATGCAGGTTTTGCCGATGGAGTTGAGAGCACAGCATTTGAAAATGCGTACCGAGGAACGCCAATGAGTGAGAAAATGTTATGGTGCACGCAGTTTTAAACTTACAGCTCGGAGGCTGCCGGTGTTATGATATTACTGTGCGAGCTGCAGCAGAAGGAGTTGTAATTATTCACTCTATACCATGACACAGTACTAGGGTCTCTATAATTTTACAGAGCAGTTTATGTTCCAGAGGTCTGGTAGTGATGCTGCAGTGGTTTTCTAATATATATACACTTGGTTTGTCGGCTCGAAACATTCTCATTGGTTGATGGTGGTACGTACCATCTTACTGTGGCAAATTACAGAATGCTCATTGGTTGGTAGACGGTCTTTTTCGGTCAGGATTAGTGAACCGTGGCACTTTGCTTGAGTGTGGCTCTCACACCAGCTATTGGTCAGCAATCCGAGCTGGCTAGATGCAAGCTGGGTGGGCTGGCTCTGAACTTGCCGGAAACGATCTAGACATGTTGGCTGGATGCGATCTGGATGGGCTGGCTCCCGGCTGGCTAGATATGATCTGGACAGGCTGGCCCTCTGGTAGTTGGATGCGATCTGGACAGGCTGGCTCTCGAATGTCTGGAGCTGATCGAAACAGGTTTGCTCTCCACTGGCTGGATACAGTTTGGACGGGTTCGGCTAACTGGACGTGATCCGGACATAATCACAATGGGCGGGCTTTCGAATTTCTGGAGACGATCAAGACGAGTTGACGTGCTCTGAATAGGCTGGCTGTCTGCAGGCTAGAGTCAATTGAGATGTGCTGATTTTCGGCTTGCTGGATACGATTTGGACAGGTTAGCTCTCTATTGGCTGGACATGGTTAAGATAGGCTAGCTCTTGGCCAGCTTGAGATGATCTGGATGAGCTGACTCTTGGTCAACTGAATATGATATGGACGGGCCGACTTTTGGCCGGCTGGAGACAATCTAGACAACCCTGACATACTCACTCTGAGATGGTTCTTGGCTAGCTGGATGTGATCTGCACAGGCTGGCTCTCAGCTGGCTGGACACAATCTGAACGGGCTAGCTCCTGGCTGGCTGTACAGGGTGGCTCTCGGGCAGTGATCACAACCGTCCCGTCAGCCGGCCAGGGACGGCAGTGCCGTCCGAGATCTTGCCAGGATGGACGGGACGGCGCCAAGACCGTCCATCCCGTCGTAGCATATGAATGATGGCTGGACGGCCGACATGTACCGTCCCCGACCGTCATTGGGCTGTTACAGAATACTTATGTCACCGAGTGCTAAACACGCCATGTGATGTGGCTCAGTGACTGTGCAGCGTTAAAGCCACATCACATTGCGAGCTTCACACCCGGCGACATTAGTATATTTAGATAATTTACAAACATGGTTGATAATCAAGTCCTAATTGCACGAGACGAGGGGTACAAATCGATGTTTTGATGAGATTCAAATGTTTTATGTACACTGAGAAATCAACATCCATGGATGTCGGCAGTTGACGGCCGGGGACGGTGAAAGCTCCATTATAAGCTGTCCTACCCATCCGGCACCGTCCTGCTTCCAAAAGACGGCGCAGTCCCATCCCGTCCTAGGTCATGATGGACAGACGGGATGGCTCAGAACACTGCTCTCGGCTGGCTGGACGTAATCTGGACTGGCTAACTCTGCGCTGGCTGGACACAATATTGATGGGCTGGATCTCGGCTGGCTGGACGTAATGTGAACCGGCTGGGAGCTTGCTGGATATTATGTGTTTTGGGGTTTAGGATTCTTTTTTACTGTAGGGGGTGGCGAAGCCGCCACCATACCTAGTATGGTATACCAGCGTTGTCAACCGTCCCGTCCTTACTCAAGACGGACGGAATGTCGGCCGTCATCCACCGTCATCGGGTGGTTACTGTTTATCTTTAGGCGAGACCCAATCGAGCCCAATAATGTTATACAGGCTTCGGAATGTATGAAATCCTGGGTGCAGAGGGTGTAATCTTTGGAAAAACAGAGTCAGAAATAGTATGGACGGAGCAGATGCTCACAGATCTTGCATCACGGTCAGAATAGCAATTGAAATGATTTTGGTATAAGTTTTGTGATGTGTGCTAAGACTTCTCCGTCAACGGCCGTCCTTCCGTCTGTCCCCGTCCGGCCTCAAAAATACGGCGCTGTTCCGTCCTAGCTCAGGGTGGACGGCAAGCCGCCGTCCCGTCCTGTCCTCAGTGATGTCGGACGGACGGGACGGTTGACAACACTGTGGTATACCCAGTTGCTTGGAGTTAATTCATATCCCCTGCTAGTTGTTGTACACACTCAGATGACTCTGAAGGCATATTCTAGTCATGCCATTTTCAGGGATGAGAAATACAAGAAGAAGGTACTCAGGTATATAGAAGCTACAGAAGAGTCACTGAAGCAGTAAACGCTCAAATGGTTCCTAGTACTATTGAAGCTTAATTTGAAGTTTCCTAGCAATGATGGTGAATTCCTCCTGCCTCCAAGTTGTAGGTTTAAAGCTGCGTGCACCATATGTGATATTGATTGGAAGTAGTATCAATCACTAGCAAAACTACTATGTTGTGCAATTGCATTTAGTGTTTGTTACATAGAACTAACGGTAAGCTGATAGTAGGGCATAAGGCACAACACTCTCGTCTATGTACTATATATCAAATCTTCCCCTTCTCTTCTTTCTGTACTCTACTCAATATGCACTATCATCCCCATATTGTAACAGTGTTCGGTGAAAGAGAAGTCAAGTTAACTGATATATTTAGAAGGTGGGAGCTCGTATGCTCATATTTATGTAGTTTATGTATGCTTTGTACACATGCATTGTCCATATCCAGCTGACGACGGCGATAACCGTCACCCATCAGCCCTCAGCCAAGCTGGACTCCATCAACCCAGCCAGCCCGTCAAGATTCCATCAGATCAGCTGGTTTCAACAAGTCTGACAAGAGATAGTACGTGTGGTTGAATTTTTTAAAAAAATCTGGGCATTGACTCAGGTAGATACAAACTATTACCCCCAAAAAGCTCAGCTCTCTGGAGGTGATTTGCATTTTTGGTGGAGTCATGTCTCCAGGCCCTTTCACCTCACTTTTTCATGATCTTAGTATAAAATCACGTGAGATCCAAGGGCCGGGGTACGAGGCCAGAGATACCACACTCCGAGACTAGGAAATTAGCCTCTGGAATTAACTCTCCCTGCATAGGTATGTACACGGGAGCCAAGACTGGTTCGCTCTAATACAATCATCTATCTTCGTATCTAAAGTAACATGTAGGTTTTAAAGTTTACTGAGTGATAAGGTATGATTACCGTTCTACCTTCCTATCTCCACTTGAAACCCATCCCGCCTTTTACTGCGCAACTGGCATACTCCGATTGAACCTTCATAGTTGCATTGCTCTCCATCCTGGGGATCTTGGGTCTTTGAATATTGGCAAGAAGCTCTCGCAACACTCCGCCTCATATCTCTGGAATAACGATCCGTACGACATAGGATAGAATCGGTTATTGGGTCCACTCTCGTCCCTTGCTTAGCTCATCACACCCTATTAGTCTTAGAGTAGCCTAGATCTCCCGACGGAAGTCCCCGGACATTTGAGCACGCAGTATTGGCCTAGTAGAATATACCCTGAAGTTATTTTCCCTCTAGTGAAAAGTACGCACATCGAGATCTCATATAAGTTCATCACTGCTCATTTTCAAATTATAATGTTTCCCATACATGCCATAGCAGATACTGCCGGATTAAAAACTACCTCTCCTCTCCACTCCCTATGCACGGAGGAGTGAACCCGATCCGTACCGTAGTATACTCAGCCCCGCACCACCTTAACCCACCGCATAGCACCCTCACCTATGCGTAAGACGAGTACACTCGAAGTTCAACGCAGAAATAAATACAGCTTAAGAGCAGAGAAAAGAGAAATTCGATTATGGTGAACCTAGCAGCCTAACGGTAAAATTTCCACAGCCTCCTTAGATAAATTTGCATAGTCTCCCCATTGCACCAGCTTCTTTCAGCTTCGATTCGTCCACATATTCCATGCATAGTACGGATATCTTCTCCAAATCCATGAAGGACTGATGAGGAGCCCGAGGAGTATAGGAACACACAACGAAGTCACTATAGTTGATCCGCCCAACCAGTGAGTAGCGACCATCCGGAATCGGGTTCTTGTGGTGCGCGGAAACCCGGAAACGAACTGGATCTTGTCCCTCTCGTTCAATCGTGAGAACCCCCGATCTCTTTGCGCGCGAGCAGACATCCAACCCAGCAATGTTCCCCCCTTCGATATAATATCCGTAGTAGGTGTAGGTGGTACTATTTGGGGAAGTGCAATGGCCACCCATGTCTTTGTACCAAAAGGGTCCAACAGGATCTTCTGGTAATTCGTGTTTGTGAATTTGAGCCCATGATGGGAACCACAAATGGTTTTGGTTACCAGGCTCAGGGAATCGGAACAAAAGCTCATCTCTCATTGATGGTGTCATGTTTCGAACGCATCTTGTCCAGGCGACTTCGGGATCGATACTCTCTGAGAATATGGGTAGCGTCACAGCCGGACCTGACATTAGAAACCCAATTCCTGCAACTTTATCGACGTCCTTGTCGGCTTCACGAAGTTGCATCTCGCTTAGTACACCGAATAGCCCACAAGCAGTTCTGGTAACATTCAGCGCTGTATCTCCCTTCTGAAGAAAATGGGCAGGAGCTCGGATTTCCAGGAGCTCGGAAATGCCAATGTAAGATCTGGATTGCTCAAATTCGGCCTTCTTCAACCCCGCATAGCGTCCATCTTCTATCTCCTCTAAGGATCTCTTTTCCGCATTTTCGTCTGATAGACCACCGGTAATCGACCCGCGCTTGCATTCCTGAAGTGTCCATGCTCGGTTTGTCCAGTGAAATTTGCTTTCCCATCCGCTGGTTTCAAAAGGCCTCCCGAGACCGTTATAATAACGAAGCACCTTGAGATCACCGAAATATACATTTCCGATAGTCGGTACATCAATTTCCCATTCCATTACCCTCATTTGTTCCATCGGTCCCTTGGCTCCGGACCCTTCATGCTGTCTTAAACAGAGGACATCGAGCCAACAGTACTCGGCTCCGTGATGTAGTAGCTCATTCCGGACGGTCTCCAGAGTCACGCCAATGGGGACTGGAATAGGCCACTCGTAGCCGTTTACGGAAGTTTTCACTGTGCGCCTTTCTGACTTCATTACCCAGCTATGTGAAATTGCCCACAAATTTGATGTTGAGAGATCGGCAGACTCCCAAGGAATGACTCGGTGGCTGCGAAGATCCCAGACTCGCCGTGGTCTGACTGCATAAGGTGATTCGATCACTAGATGGCCATTGGAATCTTGCTTCAATCGCTGAAGATCTTCCTCTCGTCTGCGCTTCTCTATCTCCTCGCTCTCCAAGCTCTTGTTCAAACGAGGTCGGTTTGGTGTGGGTGAGTTAAGTTGATTCCAGTTACCACGCAATAGGGCACAGGCTAGTCCGAAGTCGTAGTTCTGAGAAACGCAAAATTGAAGTGCCTCGGAGATTTCCTCGGAAATTGGAATGGTGTAATTGGTACCCAACTTTGCGTTAAGCCAGGATAAGAGCTTCTCCTGTCCCAACGTTTCGCAGGAACTCAGAGCTTCTTCAGGCGTAAGGACACTGTTCGCTAGATATGGCGGTTGTTCCCGGACACAGTCTTCACCCTGTTAATTAAGGTTAAACGAGAGTCCAGTGGGGATAATATAATAAGTGCACTAACCTGTCTACGGACATTCTTGTCTTCAGTAATCCTCTTCCTCTCATCGTCCCTATCTTTCTCAACTGACTGCCTTCTTCTGAACTTTTCTTTTGCAAACGCTTCCTCCAGCATAGCCCTTTTTCTTTTCTCTTCTTCCCTCCACCGGTTTCTTGATGTCGTCTTCCTCCACGTCTTCCCTGCAGAGAGCACAGCTGCTTGTCTCCTCTTCTCCGCCAGCTTTTGTTCAAACTCTTCTTGCTGAATTCTTCGCTCTTCGAGCCCCTTCCTCCTTTTTTTGACCTTACTTTCCGTAGTCCTCATTAGCCACATCTTTGCAATCTCTACCGCGAGCCTCTTGCCTCGGTTTACTATATCTTTTTCGGTATTACTTTCCTCGACCGTCCCCACCTTCCAAATTTCGACTGTCGATTCCGTAACATACCGCTTCATCTTCTCTGCCATGGCTTTCTCAAACTTTTGTTGCTCAATGCGCTCGTGCTCGATTGCCGTCCTCCTCTCTTCAGCCTTGCCCGCCTCAACCTTCAGGGTCCATTTACTAATCGCTTCTTTCGCTCCAAGCCGCGAACTCATGTCGGTTATTTCCACTGTATTTTCTTTCTCAGTCCTTTCCGTTGTCCCGACGGAGTTTAGTGCAGCCTCTGTCCCACTGCCACCTCCTCTCCCTATGACCTCCTCCAGCTTCCGTCCAGCTCCCTTGCTCGCCGCCTCAGAGGTACTCTCCTTTTCGTCCTTTTCGTGCCCGACGCTACTGCCACCTCTATCTTCTGCCTTATTCTCGACCTTTCTATCCCTCAGTCTCTGCCACGCTACTCTTGAAACTATTCCAGCAGCTACCATCATAGCCCCGGCTACATGTAACCACTGAGATACATCGCCGCTTAAAGTTGAATCGATGCCCTGCGACATAGTGAGCACAGATTGAGTCAGCGGGGTGAACTTTGAGAGAAGTGCTAGGATAGTTCCGAATAATTGCGCTTAGAATATTAGGACTGGAGGATGTAGAACGTCGTAACTGGGGGGGTTATTAGGACTGTGAAATCCTATATATACTAGTGTTAATACGGGATTCAGCTTTTTCGTCCACTCCATCAGTCCACGTCCTCCATGCAACCTAGAAGTTTGTTTTTCCGCTTGCTGTTCATATGCACTACCGACAACTACATATCATTAGAGTCACAACTCAATTCCAACCATCAGGTATCACAAGTCCGATTGGAGTTCGGCCGCTCCCGAAATCAGCTGTAATTCAAGTTAAGCCTAGCTAAAGACAAATGGCGAGACTTGTTTGGATGAAATATTGGGAAATGCAGCTCTGATGCATTGCGACCAAGGTCGGTGGAGTTTGAAAATAGCTATTGGTCCCGAAAACAAGGCATCCGCAAGCACATTGCAGACAACTCAAGCAAGGTTTTAGAGTTAACCACGTCACACGCGCAGAAGCTGAGATACCCAGTAACTACACCCACCAAAATCTGGCGATCTGGAAGAGAAAAAACGGCCCATTGAAATGCTTCCATATGCGGTCTTACAGTAGCTTCAACTGCGCACGCGCTATAAGGTAAGCGAAAGTATGCTTAAAAAACGATCAAATGAATGTGATATATCAAAGTCACCAAAATATATGTAGTAATTCATGTCTTTATCTCGTATCAGGCTCGCCCTGCGTCCTGCAACAGCCACAACCTCTTATTTTCTCTATCCAGAGGGAAAAGCCCCGGGACCCATGCTCAAAATGAAGGAAAGAGATGGCTTCACTTTTTGAATCTATTGCCAAAAGGTATTTGTGGGAAAAGTAAAGCATAACACCTACATCTCGATCCTTTTTCGTTTGTTTTTTATACATAACTACAGCGCTTCATATTGATATTTGTGACAGTTACCAGGACCTCCTCCACACGGAGAAATGCAAACTAGTGTAGGCGCTACAGACCATATATCTCCTCTGGCCTGGCGGCTGAAGGTACTTTGACCATGCCATATGGATTGCTGTATATTCCGCTTGTACTGAGTCTGTTAACATCTATAAAATTACGTTATAAACGTGCGTAATCCTTTGCATGTAAGTTGAAAGTATCGTTGTGGGTGCCATGGGAAATTAACTCGAGATTAGACGATTACATCCACTCACGGTAGCGGGGTAGGTGCGGGGGAAGGTAGAGCGGTTGGGGTCACGACATAGATTGAACCATTTCTACCAGATTCCAGCCGCGTGAGGGATTAATGGGTTGGTGACACAGATGGCACTTTATCTTTAGGCTGCCTCTCTAACACATCTATTTCAAAAGACACCAACTATTGCGCCTGTATTTCGTAGGTACATAATAGAGGGTGATTGGAAATCAACAGCATAAGACACCGACAGGTACCTCTTTGGGGTGTTGGCAGTGGATAGGTGTATCGAAAGCGCGCACTTAGTTGTATAGTATTCTGAATACGATGGGGCGCAGGCTACAGCCCGATGGCGAGGTCATTACCAATCCCCCCACGATGCAAGGTAAACCACTTTACTGTGTTAACAGTGCGTCTGCAGAAACTCGCATACCAACTCTGGGGGCTAGACTTGAGATCAAATTGGCAGGATACACACCCAACGATCCACAAAATGTTTGATTGCGTACCGTACTTGTATAAAGTCAGATATTAGGTACACCGCCAAACAAGTTAGCGGCTTAGAGATTAACGCATATGGTAAATACTGGAAATTAAAAGTTCCACAATCATATCTCGGTAAGCGTCTTACCACATATAGCGCGCTAACCGAATTGGGGGTACGCCATGTATCCGGTACTCAATACGAAGGGAAAGAGTGTCCACCAAATATACTGTCTGCACTAGGCACTCAATACAATTCATTGGCACATGAGGTCTGTTGTGGTTACTTGAGCCTCGCCCTTTTACGACAAAACCCACGAGCAAAGAAAAACTAGCCTATACCATTCCACAGGTCGGTGGGCTACGGGATCGATTGGATGAGTCCCTCACCACCTGTTTCCTTGAAGCTTAAGCTCGATTACACCTCCCTTTCCGACGAAAGGCTCTAGTTTACAGAAACGTAAGAACTGGGACAAACTCATTCAGTACTTCCGCGGAATCTCGGTCTGCTGTATTCGCTGTTCCCACCTGAATGTTACACTTTTGTCGGTTGGACTAACTGTAGATCCTCCGGCTTGTTCGGCGCTAAACCTGTTCTTCCATCATATTGAAGACCCCGGCTAGGTAAGAAAGATATCGTATTAACACAGTCATAGTAAAAGAACTGCACTAAAACTCAAAATACCTATAAAAAATGGACCTCCAACCACCATACACCATAGCCAATCACGTTAAACTATCTCCCCCATCTACAAGACTACCACTCGCGCTTCCGATATGTTACCCCCCTCGTTTTTCTTTTGAGTCTCGGGTACAACCATTCCCAATCCTATAGCCCAATCTCTCCTGCCAGAATCTTTTATAAGCTCCTCCGCAAGATCCAATCTCCGCTCGTATGATTTCGGCAGTCCTACCACCTTCAGAACTCGTCCATGCATGTGAATAGTCCTGGCTAGCTCATTGCTCAGGCCTAACAGGGAAACCGACGAGAGCAGCAGCGTAAGAAGGGTGATGCTTCCAGTTTTGGAAGCGTTTCCAGCAAGCGCAGCCGTCGCATAAACGATCAAAGTCGAAAAAGCGACCGCGAAGCTTTCCAGCGAAGTCGTGTTTCGAAGCCACTTCCCCGAGGTCACGGCTTTTAGGTCATCTACCAAGCCTGTAACTCGAATCCAGCGATCCTCACTAAGTAGAACTAGCAGGTCACCGTATACCCCGGGCTCAGATTTCCCTATGCGCGGAACCAATTGGGTTAGGACTTATGTACAGCGTTTGAGAAAGGGAGCAACAGAAAAGTAGTCTACCTTTCCATCCAAGTTTACTTCGTCTTCGTATCACAACAACGTTTAGCAAGCGAGCAATTATTAAAGCCAGAATAGTCCCTATACCCCACCAATCATGGACGGCACCCAAAAAGCAGATCGCGGCTATTGTCATTAAAGGGCCCATGAGGAACAATATTGATGACAAAACCCCTGCTTTCAGAAAATATCGGCTTTGGATTCCTTTAGTTTTCTCTCGTTTGACCTCGATATTCACAAGATGTCCTGTAACGCCAATCCTCTGCATGAAACAGACAGTAGCTGGGTTTTCGACTCGGAAAATATAACCCGTCGTAAGCGCCGCAGTTGCGGGTTGCTCGCCGAAATTAACTTCCGTCGCATTTTGGTGTTTGTGGATTCCCGGAGCGAGAAATAAAATATCGAGAGCAGAGGCTGAACCGATAATGGCAGTTCTCTTCGCAATAGCTGAAAGATCAGCCAACGCCACCAGGCCTGCTGCATCCAGTGATACCCCAGAAAATGTTGTTTGCCCAAACATTGTGTTGCTAAGTGGACGGTGGCGAAAGTCTGAGAATGAAGCTGTGGTACGTAGGTGTATCGACTGGGAAAAAAGAGAAATAGAGGGGGAACAAGAGTGCAAATAGCCTAACATAATCTTGTACTTTCCAGAATGAAACTGGTGATTTCATTTCAGTCGGCGCAATCCGCACAGGATCGCAAACAGGGATGTGAGCGGTGCAGCAGGGCGGAGGACAATTCTCCTGTGATGCAAGGCGTCGGGCAATGAGCCGCAAAAAGCAACCAGTATAGTGTGTACAGTTAAATAGGCAGATATGCAGGTAAAATACCGAATTGCACTATATGACGAGAAGATGTCGTCTGACTCCCAACTCTTGTGCGAACTCAACAGCGCTTGGCTTCGTCATCAGCGGGTTTCGGGTGTCAACGTAGCACCCTACAGATATTCGGGGCGCTTGCCGTTGCACCGGATATCCGCATCTGGCGGTACCTAGCTGAGCTTGTTTTAGGAAAGAAAGCCGGGCCCAAAAAAAGCAAAAAAAGAGAAAAGTACATATCTATCCCCCTCATCAGGCTGCAATATCAGTTCTTACCCAGCACAGCGCACTAAGTGCTGGACACTGTCTATTGGTTATCAACCATAGCTCTTTCATTATAACCAATCACTCGGGTCCAGCACTTTCAGCGTGACTCGCATGCTCACCCAACCACGTTTCACTACGCACACCAAAAACGTTAAACGCCGTATTGGGCTACGAACATCCGAACACAGCCCTACCTTGACCTACCAAACCCTTTCTGTTCTTCCGATGAGACATTCTTTCTTCAGATTCTGCACTCATGAGTGGCGTTCTGGTGTATTTCTTACACGTAGTAAGTTGAGGTCGGCCCAAGCGGACGAGAAAAACACGCCCCCTGAGGAAGAGCTAACTATAATTCCACACGCCCGCCACTAATTAGTGAGAGAGGGCGAAAGAACACACAGCTCTGTGAAGTAGAAATTGCTGCCACCACTTTTCATACTAGTGAAGCCCTCTAATATAGATAGCCAGATAGAGTTAGAAGTGAGCAGAGTTTATCGGAACGAGGCTGATAGCAACGCCTACAGATGGTAGAACCAAAAAGAATCTTATATACTGAGCAAAAGACGGGACAAAAGAGAGTCTATATACAAGTCTGAGGACATACACACGTAAAACATATATCTGACCGCACTACGCCCAGCACCGACGGTATCCGGTCATCCGGTAATCTGTAGAGTCCTCCACTACCATCCGCGTACGCCAGACCGGACGCATACGGCCATTCCCGCCAGCGGTCTATCAGAGGCCTAACTACACCCGAATCAACCTAAATCAGAGTGGTGAGGTAGGGTGAAGAGAACAGAGGGGAAGCGATGATACAATTGACAGAAATCTTATATTCTTTTGATTGTCTGTCTCTATTTAAGTTTCCATGTAAAGTGGCCATACCCGAGGATGAAATTCACCCAGATATAAGGTACACTATGCTCCTGATTGAGTTAGTGGCTAGATACCTACTTAATCACGATATATGGAAGTCTAAAATTACACAATAAACCATCCACTTGAACCTCAACGCAGGTTACCAAATCAAAACCGAGTAATTCAACCGTTGCAGAGACTGACTGGCTGCTTTCTGCTTTGGTCACTACACCCCTGAATCTTATATTGCACTAGTGTCAGGGGTAAGTCGGCAACCGGCAGCTTTGCAGGCCATTGATATTATTGATGACCCTAAAGTGTCTTTAATATATTATCCGGAAAGACTAGTTTTATCGGGGAATCCCCGTGTATCGATTGATATACATATAAGGCTGTGTCAGGAAAACACCGCGATAGTGGATGAGGCTTGCGCAGCACTACGCCACTAAATCTGTGACTAGTATGAGCGATCGATCCACACGGTAGTCTTTATTGATTCTGACAAAGTATGACTCGAAAATTCCGATGAGTGCACAGCCTCCTTAGTAGCTGTCTACCAAACATAGGACTTCAGGAGATAAGAGAATCATCACTGACAGCATATATATTACTACGCTAGTCCACTACAATACGTTCCATGATCACACTTGAATACGGTAAATGGGTTTCTTAGTTTTGAACGCTCAGATCCGAAACTGACGTTTGATATAGTCGTATCGGGTTGAAAGGATTATAACGAGCCGCGGCAGTTTGGGTTTAGCAAAAAGCTTGTTTGTTTGTTTGTTTGTTTTAATCATACTGCATTCAATCCAACTAGAGTATGGCAGTGCTCCCCCTCCAGATAGCCGGCTAGATAGGGGAGCTCCAGCGAATAAGCAGTAGAGAGGCGGAATGTAACATAGAAGTTCGGGCTTGCTGAGAACTTAAAAAGTATTGTAAATCCAAGTGGTCACATTCTGGAGTCGAAGCTTTTTGTCCCTTACACGCTCGATTTTGTAGGTCAATTACACCCGGTTTGGGAGTAGTGTAAGCCGAGATGATCACTCATACATGACGTGCGCTTCGCCAATCAGAAGCTCTGCCACCCATTGATTAGTATTCCCCGCTACTCCTCAGTGACTAACGTGACCAATCTACAAAATCGAGCGTGTAGGGGATAATTAATACCGCCCTTTCCCACTTAGGATATTGTTTCGCTTCTTGGACTCATCCTCGTTCTGATAAGGTTTCGTTTATCTTACACTAATGCAAGCTGAACTAGAGCAAACTAAACGCAGCCGACAACCCCCGACCCCATGAAATGCAACGCCTCTACGCTGTTTCTGGTTAGCAAATTGCAGGTGACGCATACTAGAACAGTCAAAAGGGATAGCCTGTCAGCAGTCAGAGGCGGTGTTCGGACTTGTCAATATCATCTTTCAGTCAGCGTCATAGGACTTTGTACTGGTCAATAAATATTTCTGCGAGGCTAAGTACTTGAGTTAAAATGTGTCAACAAACTGGAAAATCTGGAAGTGTGTAATTGCTATCTGAGTGGAGTATCTACCAAGCTATAGCGAGAAAAAGGCCTTGGATGATATTTGTCTTGAAGGACCGCCACAGATATTTCCTGTTCTAGCGGCATGTAGTACTAGCTATGCATGCCACTGCTTTGCACAGGTCTTTGCAAATGATATGTCAGCTGTGTTATCAGCTGTCAGGGACTCATCAGACTAATAAAGTTAAGTGTCATCAAGCCTAACTTATGGACTATCGATTTCCCTTTGTTTGTTTGTTTTATTCATACTGTATTCACTCTAATTAGAGTATGACAGAGTCTAGAAATACCACCTCCGCCTCCAGGCGAGCCGGCTAGATTGCAGAGCTCCCACTTACTACCGTTCATCCCATTTGACCCAGGAAAAAGGGAAAGCAAACGATTAAACAGTACAAAAGAGATCAACGAAAAGAGAGACCACCCCCGATCCAAACACCGTTACTCTGCCCACGCTCCTCCAGTCCACGCTCCTGCGCATGCTTTGGCGGGAACCTCCCGACGTCAGTGGCGGCCAGGAAGTCCTTCACCGCTTGGTCACATTTCTCCATGGAAAACAGCTCAGAAATCTGCACATGTCGGCATCTGCCTGCTGTCCATCCGGTAGCCTTCCCCACCGCTTTCCAGAGCGCTTTCTGCTGGTCTTTCCACCGGCTGCAGTGGCGGAAGAGATGCTTCTGCGTCTGTAGCGTTTCACCGATGCACCACCAGCATTTGTCGTCCTCTCGGTGTCCGAACTGCTTTAGGTACGTTCTAGTCGGTGCACGCCCGCTCTTCAGTCTACAGAACCTTGCTGCCACTGATTTCACGCTTGTCATTGGGACGGGTCTCTTGCATCCGGCTTTGCCCTTCAGCCTATAACTGTAATGTTTTGAGCATTTGTCGGCTTCCCACTCCGCCTGCACCGCCATCCTCCCTTCGGAGATCCATCTAGCTCTATTTGCGGCCGAGGTGTATATTCGCTCGCGTACTCGGCGTGTAGCCTCAGCCTTCTCTTACCCTGTTGGCCTGGTGGTCAGGCTCTTCGTTCCCGGGAATGCCCGATGTTGACTATGGATTTGGCCTGGCGGCTTACGGCCCCCATTGGCCTCGCCTGCCCCCACCGGTCTCGCCTGCCCCCACCAGCCTCGCTTGCCCCCATCGGCCTCGCTTGCCCCTGTCGGCCTCGCTTGCCCCTGTCGGCCTGCCCCCATGGCAAGGAGGACGACTCGGCACTGGTACTCGGCATTGGGCTCCGGCTTTGGCAGTCGGCATTGGGTTTTCCTTCTCTCTCTTTCATATATAAGTCCATAGTTTTCCTTCTCTTTGGATAGATAGACAATTCTTCTTCTCCATCATCTTCTCGTGTCAACAGGTTATGAGCCCGGCGCTGAGCTAAACTCGACGCCTACTATTAGTATTTGTTACTGCCTCTCCTCTGCCCCTGTTCCAGTGGATCGAGCCGACATCTTAGTAGTGCCTCTCTCGTTTTTTCAACCTCCGCCCCTCTATTGTTAACCTTTTTCATTGTCTCGCAACCCTCTACCTCCGCCATGTCGACCACGGCTACAAAACTCAATGAGCGCAACTATCGACAATGGGCCATAGAAGCGAAAGCGCTACTTCGAGCGCAAGGCCTCTGGAAATACGTATCTGGAGAAATGCGTGTTCCCAGGGCTCCGATTGTAGCGACCAGCGACTCCTCCGCGACTACTCCCACAGCTCGTGACCCTCGAGATACCAATTACGACTTCCTGCCGGAATCGACTGACACGTCCTACCTCAATCAGTTCTACCACTTCCTCCGCAATTGGGAACGCTGGCAGATGAACAATGACACGGCATGCGGACAATTCACCGCCCTGAGAGAATCAATGATCCAGATAAGGTACTGAGACCTCACTGAGCCGAAACAACTATGGGATACGATCAAAACCGACCTCGAGAAGGTCATCAAGCTCGACAGTCTATACGAGATAGCGAAGCTCACATTATGTCAACTCGAGTCATATCCTTCAGTCACAGAATGGATCTCAGCCAAGGACAAGATAATCGATGACCTTGCCGTATGCAACATTACGATCGAAGACTCTGGGAGGAAATTCTACATTGTGTCCAACCTCCCGAATACCGAACAACGCCGAACCATTGCATCCACACTCAAGCTCACGGAGAAGGCTGACCCTGTGGTGAGCATCGTCACCCACCTCCTGTCCTTCGAAGCCCACCTCCGCAGCGCCCGCGGTCTTGCTCCAAATGCCGCGTTGTGTATAACGAAGAAAGATCGAGTACGACACTCGAAGGGCAACGATGTAAGGGCGCGTACGCCGGCGCTCGGCAGTATAAGGATATAGTATGGTATACGGTTGCACACGGGCGCGAGTGAGATCAGGTGTAGAAGTAAGTGGTAAGATATTCAGTACGGAGCTAAGTCTTCATCACGATGTCAATATAAGGTTGGCGGTTACCCGGCGCTGGACACCTCACGTGACCACCCGGCAACCCTAACCACGCATACTTGACAACGCCGTTACATCATCCCCCTCTTTTAGGGCAGAACTCCCGGGCTGCTACATACAAGTATAAACAAGGAAACAACCCGCATACACACTCGTACGATCCCGTAAGTCCAACGACTGATCCGTACGACCAGGATGACCTTCCGGCGCACAGGGAAACTCCACCTCCAAATGACTGGATTTCCGGAGGTGGTAAAACCCGTGCCGACGCCATTTGTACTGGACCGGGTCTCAACAAAGAATAGAAAAGGAAATGCCCAATTGACCTAAACCTCCATATCCCATTCCCGTCAATTCCTCCACTTCCGAGATCCGACTGCCTTCATCTCCGCGGCTTATTTGGTTGGTCTCGGTGGAACTCATTGATTAGTTCACGAGCATTCTCGAGGTTTTCGAACGGCTCCCAGCTTTTGCGTATGTGGCTGTATCCGGCCCACTGGACGAGGTAGTGTAGCTTCCGGTAACGCTGCTTAGAGTCAAGAATCTGTTCGACCTCCCATTCCTCCGAATGGTCGACTATTACTGGATGTGGTTCCGAGGATGGTTGTCCTATGACCGGCGGTGTGTAGTGATCGAGCTGCGACACATGGAAGACGTTGTGATTCCGCATTGTTTTCGGCAAGTCTAGTTTGTAAGCATTATTATTGATGATCTTACTTACCATATACGGTCCAGGGCGCTTGTAGTCGAGCTTCTTTGACGGTCTAGTTGTTCAGAAGTGTCGAGTCGAGAGCCACACTTTGTTCCTGACTTCGAAGGTCACGTCCTTTCCCCCAGCGTATTTTGATTGCCGTACCTGGGCTTCCAACAAGCTCTCCCGGAGAAGCCGGTGAGTCTCTTCCATTCCCGATACGGTTGCATCCGCAAGTATTTCCGACCTCAGATTTGATGGCGCTTTCGGTGGCTTGAACTGCATTGGCGGGTGGTAGTGGTAGTTGGCCCAGAATGGTGTCATCTGCGTTGAGTGATGGACTGAATTGTTGTAAGCAAACTCTGCCAGAGGTAACAGTTCTACCCAGTTATCCTGCTCGTAGTTGGAGAAGGCCCGTAAGTACTGTTCCATGGTCTGGTTTTGCCGTTCCGT
>Ga0307512_10002374_pt1 | contig 24027 bp, 18 predicted proteins | sample 14_EM_MG_FD_200267 | JGI IMG/M metagenome (GOLD analysis project Ga0307512, IMG submission 200267) | Populus trichocarpa ectomycorrhiza microbial communities from riparian zone in the Pacific Northwest, United States - 14_EM | ecosystem: Host-associated > Plants > Roots > Unclassified | place...
GAGCCTGCCCGTCCAGATCGCATCCAGCCAACGCGTCTAGATCGTTTCCAGCAAGTTGAGAGCCAGCCCACCCAGATTGCGTCTAGCCAGCTCGGATTGCTGACCAATAGCAGTTGTGAGAGCCACACTCAAGCAAAGCGCCACGGTGCACTAATCATGACCGAAAAGATCATCTGCCAACCAATGAGCATTCTGTAATTTGCCACAGTAAGATGGTACGTACCACTATCAACCAATAAGAATGCTTCGAGCGACAAACCAAGTGTATAACTATTAGATGTGCAAAATGAATCTCTCTTTCACCTCCTAGTCTCGGATTTTATCCTAAAATTGACTGCAGACTGCTTGAAAAACGTCGATTTTCGGCGATTTTTAACAGTTATTTTATTCTCGCGCTCTCAGTTTTAAAGATATCGTACACTCGACACTTGAAGTTTAAAGAGGGCACAGTTATGCACATTTCATGTATATCTCATGTGATTATCAGACAACTACTCGAGGACTTAGTTGAGGCTAAAAATTCGAGGCTTTTGGGGTGGCTTGCCAACCAACCGGCCAGTTGCAACCGTTGTGAATGGCCCTCCGTAGTTAGAGATACTTCATACAAAAGTAACATAACGTTTTAGGCCAAAAGAATTTCATGACATCAACTAGGTAATTAAGTACTTTGCTCAGAGTTTACTGTTCTCGTGAAATGATATTAGGTATTGACAAAGGACCCCCTCCGTCGAACATATCCCAAATAAAAGATAAATGAAACACACATATCCGCTTTGTGTTTCCTATTTCACACCAACCAAGACCCTCGCCTTCGCAAGTTGTACAACCTCCTTCGAGCCTGCAGAAAGCCTCTTGACGATTCCCTTTGTGATTACTGCAGTCACAACAGCTTCTCGCTCCTCGTCCAGATCGCCAAAGACAAGATCGGCCATGGTCGCCTCATCATAGCGATCACCGACTTGAATGTTATGGTTGACTTCATATACCCCCCGCTGGCACTTCATTTCTGCCGACAGAGTTCTAGCTTTGAAAAGTAGCTCGCTAAGTTTATCATAGAAGAATTGATCAAGCCTATTCGGGTTCGTTTGAAGCGCATCAAGGAGCTTGGTAAGGTATGCGAGCTGATCGTCGGTTGTTGACAAGTATTCTTTAATGGTAGTAGTTTGGAGCATTAGAGAAGCTGTGTAGGCGCGCCAGAATTCTGAGCGGTCAGAGGTGCCAGAGTGGTCTAGGAGCGTAAGTCACTATGCGGAGGTCCCAAGGAAATCGCTACAGGGTTTAAGAGCGCAGGAAGATAGGAAAGCAGGGAAAGTACATACCGCCGTTAATGACAAGATTATGAATCGCAGTCAACTGTTGCATGAGATCAGGCGGCAATCCAGGGAATAACACCGAGAAGATGTGATTTTCAACAAATCCCCAAACGACCATCTCGATAACCTGAGCAAAGGTTGGCTTGGCATGTGGAACCAATCGGGGTAGGATAATGGCGAGCAAATGTTCGTTAAGGAACTCTCGGGGATTGATATCTTCGAGTGTACGCTGCTTGAAGGCCTTCCGACACCAACCACCTCCCTTGAATAGAAAATGTCAGTGGAAGAGCGAAACAGAAAGATTGGGTTAGAATGAGGAAGCATACCTCATCGTGAAGAGAACGAATCCTTTTTTCAAACTCCTGGTCTGAGATGGGCTGTAGACCTGTTCCTACATCGTTCACGGAGCGCATGTGTGATGTGTGTAGTTCTTCTAGCTCGCTCTTGTAATGCTGAAGTTTGTCTTGCATTCGCTGAGTTGTGTTAAACGCTAACTGCTTTTCGTCATCCAGATCCTTCCTGACTTTCCAGTACGCCTCTTTGTATTTTTCTTTCGATCTAAGCAGTTCATCAAACTCAATCTGACTTTCTTCGTATTTCTCCTTCCACCTGGCCGCATCATCGCTACCTGGGGTAGTTATTGCACGATCAACGTCTCTAGAAGGGTCGGGAGGGACCAAGCGCCCCCTACTTTGTTTGTCGGGGTCCCTCAATCTCCGAGCCTTGTCAATGAGGTCGCAGTTCACTTGCGCTGAATCATCTGCCGCTCTGCCGCCGCTTTCACTAGACGCAGTAGACTCCCTACGTCTCTCCGTGGTGCGCGTGCTGTGCCGGGTGTGCGCCTGATCGGTCTCTGTTAGATGTCTTGTGTATACTAGGCTATAGTATGACTGAGAATGCTAACACTGTGGACAGTTGGTTCGATTTGAGGGTGGGACAGTTGGAAGCCCATGGTTGGTGATGATCTGGCTTCAGCTTCAAGTCAGTTCGGGTCAATGTGGAACATAGATGGCACTGACTGTATACTCCCCCACACCGGCTACTGTTGTGTGATGTCTGTATTCTGTCACTGTCGTCCTGGATGGTTACCATATCTTGACGTGGCGATTAGGGGGGGGACGATTGAAGATTTTGGAGCTTGGGAAGTAATGCTCGGTTGTGATGTGTTTCTTCTATGTAAACGCGAAATAAGACAGACAGTGCGCCGTATTGTTTAATATGGGGCGGCTGACCTTTGAGAGCTCAACGAAAATACGGACCGGTGTGCCATTCAGGCACAGCGCACATGTGGGTTAGTCTGTCAGACGGCTTGGTAGGATTTTTGCGGTAGCCAGCGACCAAAAGCCGGATGACAGACTACATGTGGGTTTCTCGATAGTGGTATTGACTCGATACCGGCCTCACATGGCATAGCAAAGCTGCAGCAAGCTAAGAAGCTGCCGGGCACTCAGATAGGAAATACCGGATCGAATAAAACACACCCGTGCTCGCCGGTTTCAATTTAATCTCAACCGGAGCCAACGCACACATGCACAGGCCGATTTTTTGCGTTTTTTTTCATCTACATTGGGTGCATCGCCGAAGACGTATGCTTCAAGACCTGATAAGCACACCCGCGCTCGCCAGTCTGAATTTAATTTCAGCCAGAGCCAACGCACATGTACAGGCACATTTTTGTGCTTTTATTTAATCTATATTCCCTGGTTGGTTGCCTAGTCATCGATGACGTATGTTCAAGACCTGACAAGCATCCCTTTTCGGACTCCATACAAACCGCTTTAAGCGCGGGCCAATTGGAAGTTCTACCATGGCGCGCACTGTCCGGATCACTATCGCGCTAGCGCACTGCTTGCATTTAGCACCGATCGCGAGTGCAAAGACGCAAGTTAGGGAAAGATAGATACGTAAATTCAGAATTCGATTATATTGACTGACTCTGTACAGATGTGTTGCTTCATGATTGGAAAACAAAACATAATATGACATTTCGGCACAGAAGAAACGCATACAATTGCCTCACCTTCACCCTCAAATCGTCTCCCCGTACAACCCACCTTCAAAGTAACTTTTCACTCGTTCTGAAACAACCATTACATCCATACCCCGCACCTCTGCATGCTGCTTTGGAAGAACCAGTCAGATAAGAGATCGGCGAAATCTGTCCCGCATGTAGCAATTCTTTACCCTGGCGGCTACTATAGGCAACTTCAGCTGATCATGCCGCACAAACTCGTGAATTTACAACCTAGCACACTTAAATCCCGATACTACCCATTGTTTGAAGGTTAACAGCGGACGCTGGCTAGCGATACCCTCGGTCAAAATCTAACACAGTATACCTTCTACGTCGCAAATACTCTGGTGCAGGAAGATCGGATGGCGAACATCCCAAATAAGGATGGACGCTTTGTCGTGGGTGTTGATTTCGGAACAACGTAAGCCCGAATCACGTATTCAAGGACAAAGCTGATATATTTTTCACAGTTTTACATCGGTAGCTTTCGCCCACAGCGGGACTCCAAATGAAGTCAAACTTGTTCAAAGCTGGCCCAACAGAGGAGCCACGGCGGACCAGGTTCCCAGTGAACTGCAATACACTAACCCCGTTACTCGGGAAAAGGTCTGGGGGTACGAAGCAAACACCAAAGTCAACAAAGGTTCTTCCAGTCCAGAAACGTTGCAATGGTTCAAACTGCTGCTCCAGGAAAGGCCTACTCCAGCGGCGGGACGAGTTCAGCCTGGTTCTGGTACGGGGCCTATCGCGGCCGCCTTGAAACGTCGTGGAAGAGGAAAAGACAACAGCCTAATAACCAATTTGGATAGTCTTAGCCTATCCGCATCCATTGGCTTGTCGACTGTTTTTGCACCTCCAGCAACAACTCCAGCTCGGAAGACGGCTCAGAAACTTCAACAATTGGACATTCCTGTGGTTGTCGTCGTTAAAGATTTCCTTTCGGCTATCCGACAGACTACAATTCAGGAAATCGAGAAAACTTACGGCAACGATTGGGTCCGCAAGTCCAAAGTCGAATACGTGCTCACGGTTCCAGCAATTTGGTCCGACGCTGCAAAGAGTCTTATGGTACAGGCCGCCGAAGGCGCCGGATTTGGAACTCATCGTATCGGTTTCAGCCTTGTTGGAGAGCCAGAAGCAGCTGCTGCACACACCCTACATGCGATCCAGCCTAACCATCTTACAGTATGTTCCTGCTAGCAGTTTCATAGTATATACTAACTCATTCTTAGCCTGGAGATACATTTATCATCTGTGATGCAGGTGGAGGAACGGTGTAAGGCCATTCTTCACAAGCACATTTTTTTCGCGCGAATCTTACATTATATTAGGGACCTGATTTCGTATAAGATTACCGACTTGAATCCCCTCGAAATTGTCGAAAGCGTCAGCGGAACTGGTAGGCAACGGCATCTTGTATTTATAGTTATTTGTGTTCTAACTATGGGCAGGCGACCTTTGTGGATCTGTATATTTGAATGAGCGTTTTGAACAACACATTCGGTGTGTAAAACCAACTCTTATGGAAAGTGTTTTACGTCTAACAGTATATAGCGGTGTACTTGGGGATGGGGTTATCGACAAATTGAAGGTATTTGAAATATTCTTGCACGACGAGCGGAGCTTACTAGTATGCTATAACTTAGCCTCGAGCAAGGAGTGAAATGCTCCGGACTTGGGAAGAGAAAGTTAAATTTAAGTTTGGGAGCAAAACCGACGTGGATTTCGAGGTGACGGTGCCGGGAATACCGGACGATGAAGAAAATAATGTTGAAGGTGGTTTTTATACAATGAAATCGTAAGTGGAGGACCCTCAGACCGTATTTTTGGCCGTATCTCACAGAATGTAGGGATATGGTCGAGATGATTTTCGACCCAGTTGTTGGATACATCGTTCAGCTGGTGAAACAGCAAGTCCAAGAGGTTCAAAGCAAAGGAGATACTGTAACTGTAAATGGCTTTAAATCTCGTTGTCACGACTTCACTGCTAACATAGTTTATATTTATTAGGCTATCCTTCTGGTCGGTGGGTTCGGTTCATCCCAGTACCTTCACCAGAGGTTGCAGACCGCCAATTATGGAAGCAACAATCACAAACCCATTGAAGTGCTCCAGCCACCGAATGCGTAAGTAAACTTGTCTGCTGATTTCTGCTCATACATGCTAATACTACAGTGATATAGGCTCACAGCTATTGTGAAATCTCCTTTCTAAGTTCGCGACTTACGCTAATCTTCCCAGGCACGTGGCGCATTGCTGCGGGGATTAGATGGTTCCATCGTCAAGGAACAATGCTGCACAAAAAACTACGGATGCATGTCGTACACTCCCTATCTACCAGGTAAAGGGATGGAAGGTCATAAGTACTGGAACGCCTCGGAGGAGCAATATATGGTTGATGGCTATCTGAACTGGTACCTCAAACGTGTATGACACCAACCGTTGTGGCAAAAAGTTCCCTGCGAAGGCTGACTGTGACATAGAATCAAGTTGTTGGAGTCTCAGAGTCTACATCAATTGCGTTCTACCGTGTGGTTCCAATCCCAGCCAGCCCTAAGAAGCGTCCGGTCATGATGTTTACCGATGAGCTGCTGGCATGTGACCTAGACAACGCGCCAGATTTCAAATGGAAGAATCCACAATGCATGTATCTTCATTCAGTTCCCGTATGTATTGGCTAACTCAACAGGATCAACAGCAATATATCGCGTCAGTACTCTCCACTCGGACTTGTCGACGATTCCACTCAAAAAGTTTCAGAAATGGACCAATTCTGCTGGGCAGCAGTTTTACCAAGTCAACTATGACCTACAAGTGTCGCGGGTTTCTGAAGTAGGTCCACTCTGACTTCCATAGCAATTTCTCCGCCATCGGAAACGCTAATGCCGAAAAGGTCCTCAAGTTTGAATTGTTGTTCGATGGTCGGTCCCGTGGTTCAGTGACAGCCGAGTTTGAACAGGATCAGCCGCGTTGACATCATGGCTAGGGTGTATTTTTTTTTGAGCTTTACAGACGATACGCTGGCTTTCTTTCACCTGGTTTCTGTCGGTGTCATCCCTCATTTCTCCCTTTTCGTGACTTCTCTCTGCTGCTGCTGTACCTTAATTTTCGCTGCTACTGCTACAAGCATGGAATTTATTGATACCTCGAAATGATTATCATATAGTCGGCTAGCTGTATTTGTCAAGACATAGCATTGCAGGAAGCATGCGTCCTCTCCAGCGGATTCCTAACTACTTAGTATGTTTCCGATCCAAACGGAGCTGCCGGCCGGGACGAGCTACAAAATTTCGGATGTGCGAGCGTTGCGGTCGCGATTAGCCTGTCGTGTGTTACCTCAGCAACCCTAGCCCAGATTTGTGCTGTACCACCGATCTGGGCTCGGGTTGTTATCATCATGGAAAATATTTGCCCGCATCTATACCACTCCGTGGCCGATCTTACTGATAAAAACTGACGGAGATGTGCGAACTGGTGTCGCACAACATCTCCGAGCTTAATCCCGCACCACTTAGATCTGGACACCTATACCTCGTTAGTTCCACAGCATACAAGCGGGGACGGTGAAAAAGCAAAAGCGACTGCATTTTGATTTGTTCTGCAGATTTAATTGAGAGACATTCGCTCATCCAAACCAATAGAACTCTCTACAAGCCGGACCCTGCGCGTACATACTACAAAAACCACCGGTCGTCGAAATAATTGAGAAGCTACCACAGCAATCAGCTCCATGACAGACTTCGATCGATCAAACACAACATTAATGGGGACACACCCACTCTCGAAAATAGCATTTGGTTTGAAAATCGCTCTTTCTGGCTGAATGTACTTCGCCAAACTGCTTTACGCCATGTTGGTCGTTTCTTTTACTCGTAATACAAGGGTCCCAGCCATGTTAACAGTAGTAGACTGACGTCACTAAGACTCAGCCATAAGGTTCACGTTGCCGTGCTGTGGCTGCTTGTACCTTTTACATGCACTGTACTTTTTCCTTCTACACACTTTTTAGATCTTAGACTCTTTCGTATCTTCGACAATCAAACGTACTACTAGACTACTGATCTCTATACGTGACGACCTATTCACGTATGTATACGTACTGTTCGTGTCAACAAGTTACTGTTGGCACGCGCGCGATGCGGTGGGCGTGGAAAATTCGTCCGTCGTCTAAGTTCTATGGAGCGAAGAGAAAAGTACAAAACTAAAGGACACGATATCAAGAAAACTATACTGAAAATGGCAATCCACGTAATAGCTAAGCAATCACACAATGCCCGTCGACTTGGGCAAGACCTAGCATTTCTGTCAACAGTTATGAGCCCGGCTTCCGTCTAAATATCGAATCTCCGTGATCGATCGACCGAAAGAACCTCGTGACTACACGATTTGATACATAATTGCATCCCTGAAGCTTCGAATACCGATCTCGAGCCATGAGAGATCTATGCTTAAGTATCCCAGGATGCGCAATAAGCCCTGGGCCGAGGCCGGTTGTTGTTGTTGAATCATACTGTATTGACTCTAATTAGAGTATGACAGGACCCTGATATCCCCTCCGCCTCCGGGCGAGCCGGCTAGATGGCGGAGCTCCCCCCCCGCTACCCTTCGTCCCCGCTGACAAATGAAAGATAAGAGACAGACAAAAAGGAAAGGGAAGAAAGAAAAAATGGTATAACCCCGTTGCCGCCAGTGCCGCTCCTGAGCTCCAAGCCCTGAGCCCGCTCCATACCGCTACTTCATTTGGGCGGAAACTTCCCGACCTCCGTGGCCGCCAAGAAGTCCATCACCGCTTGGTCGCACTCTTCTATGGTAAAAAGCTCAGAGATCTGCACGTGCCGGCATCTGCCCGCTTTCCAGCCCGTCGCCTTTCCCACCGCCTTCCATAGTTCTCTCTGGTGGTCTCTCCACCGGCTGCAGTGGCGGAAGAGGTGCACCCGCGTCTGGGACACAGTCCCTCCACACCACCAGCATTTGTCGTCATCTCGGTGGCCGAACCGCTTTAGGTAGACTCCAGTGGGCGCATGCCCGGACTTCAGTCGGTAGAACCTGGGGGCCGAGGCCGGTTTACATCAACAATCGGCTGTCAATTTAGACACTCCCAAATACCACCCGGTACGAAAGATGGATTCGGGAAAAACTCGACATCTCTCACTTCTAAACTTTCGGTCGCTTAGCATTCGCATGGATCCATAGAGATCTCTGGAAGAAACTCGGCAACCATGCCTACAATCTGTGCTACTTCGATACTTGGCAAAGACGTCGACGCAGTACCAAGTCATTCATATTACCTCGGGCCGAGTCTTCATGACTCAACAAGTTCCTGTAATCGACACCATCCAATACCTTGGCCTGCTGGTCAGAAGAGACCGCCGGAACCGCTCAATTGCTACTGACCAGGTCGGGTATATCAATTGCGTACTCGACCGATTTGATATGACAGACTCCCGAAAGCGCTCGATTCCGTTGGAAATAGGCTACAAGCCCCATGCCATAAAGGAAGATGAGTAACCATTCGACTCCTGGAATATACCAGAAGGCTATTGGATTGATCCTAGTGTCGCACAAATCGAGCCAGCTTGCATACTCGCCCCGGAGTTCGTTTCGACACGAGATAAGATTAGATTTCAGCGAGATAATATCCCAGGTACTCATGAGTGATGATATATGCCGCCAGCAGAGTCCTAAGTGTCCGGCTAGCTATACCACGATATAGCCCTATCCACCTTGAGATCGACTAATGTATAGAGACCTGAGGTCGAGCGACAGTCAGCGATACGCAGTGGCGAGGCGGTCCCGGGAAAGCGGAGTTGGTGGACGGGGCGGATCGTTGTTACGGCGAACAGGTAGAAGATAACCTATAGGAGTGATTGTTGATCCTTTTTCTGCGTACAGGTCGAGCTGTAATTGTGAGTGAGAAAACTGTTGCTATATTTGTCAGGGTTCCTGTTCGGTTGACGATATCTGATGTAACTTGACACGGTTGTTTGTTTGTTTGTAATCATCTTGTATTCAGCCGCTTGCGGCTATGACATACATATTCCTATAACTCCTTTTCGCTCCAATGAAAACACAAAGTGAAAACAAAGTAAAGTCGCGAACCCCCCACTACCCTCTTCCCCTTTGGCGCACTATATCAACTTCAACTTCTCCTCCCCCTTCGATGGTAATTGAGAGGATACGGTTGCATTTGTAGATCCGAGTGATAGTAGGAGTAGAACTGTAGCTAGGATTTTCGCTAAAGATCACAGACGTGGCAGCACCTAGGTACGATAGCACATACCCGGTCTCTATGTCATCTGCTGCTGCTACAGAAGCCTAGTCTTCTAGCCACTAGTCGCCTATCGGTACCTGCAGGGGCCCTAGTCCAGTAGATCCCAGACTCTGCGGGATCGGGGCCACCGCCCGGGACGAGACGGCGATGTCGAGCCCCGAAACACTGTAGTCGCCCCGGACCATTGGGAAACCTGTCCAGGACCACGGTTTGTCGGGCAGAGGTTTTTTTGACTAGCGGACTACTAGGCACGCATCTAAGCCGAGTGATGGTTGCGTGAAGTGAGTGATGCAGCGGTGACTGGCCTTACTCGGATTGTGCTCATCCACACCTGTTATAAGTTTCCTATGACTAACATTAGGAAACGAGAGCTGTATTATCTGTAATCCGTTTGCAATGAGTAGTTTTCAATCTAAAATTCCTCGAGATAGGGAGTGGCCACCTCCGCCACAGCCCTCTAGATATCTACACATGCCCCGCCCTAGACGACAACTGTGGGCCGTGAAACACTGGCGGCCACTCGGACTATTAGGAAGCCTGCTAGCAGCTATTTCGAGTACCACCTACAGATGTAGTAAAGTAATTACATATAATTCTTCCAGAAATTCCACTAGAGTGGTGGAAATCATGATATGTATAGTATGTGGGATTATGATCGAGTCAGATCGACCTGAGTGGCAGATTGGTCAATATCGAAAGGTAGTCAAGGTTTAGCCTGCGGTATTTAGAGCTAAGGCTACAAGCATTACTGTGTTAAGGGTACATCTCGCAAAGAAAAGAAACACCTGGGATCGAAATGGAGAAGCTAAGGAGGAAGACTCGAGTGGTCTGAGTGCAACCGTGACGTCCAGTATTTAGTGGATAGCGTTACTCCAGGCGGTTTGTGAGATATCTAGCGCGGATAACCTAAATTGTAAGTAGACGATACCGTACACTTATACATCTACTATCACTCGGATCACCGTGTACTGGTACTGTTACAGGTATACTTGTGCCGGAGATATGTTACAGATCTGATACACGGTGACTGCTGCAGGGGCTGATGCCTCCTGTATATATCTCGAGTCTTTCTCCTTTTCTCTTCTCTGTACCATAGAATATACGCACGCGGTTCTCCCCAACTTCCATATCGTAACAGGTACAACCGCTGTTACAATAGTGAGAGAGAGAAGCGTAGTTTCTTAGTAGTCTATCTACGTGGAAGCTTGTATACTCTTATATACGACGTTCAGAGTATGCCTTGTACGCATGCATGCGCACTCAGCTAGCATCTCCAGCTGAGTCGTCAGCCTGATAATATCATGATCCATAAGCCTAAGAAGGGGCGGGGATCCGTATATGCAACAACCGTATCCTTCCATTATCATATATTGCTGTACGGTCTGGTATATAATTGTATCGACTTTTACACTGAGCGAATGCGTGGATATCGTGTATGCTCCTGCAATTATGTGCACAAATGTGAGTGTTATCATAAACGTTTAGTCTTATTTTGAATAGAGTTTTCTTGCGCCATTCCATGGAAAATTCGCTAGTGCATTTTATACTTTCCTTGAGCTTGTCTTTCCGAGTCTATGTCGATTATATAGCACAAACTCTGAGCATATCCGCTCGCTGCACTAGCTTCGGAATTAGGCATTGCAATAGTCCGCCCTCATGCTAGTCCTTTCGGTAATCACATCATCGTCCAGTCAAGCAACATGTTGCAAGGCCAGGGCCTGGTCAGTGCGACGCGGGGTGACGCCTAGGGCTGGAGTTACTCTGTAGTTTGGCAGTTATTTCGGTTAAGACACAGTGATGTGGGCTCTCTAATTGGCTGTTAATCAACTGGGTAAGTTATTGTGTGGATTAGGTATCATAGACGCAGTTGGGAGGTATATGAGATGTCACCACTCAGTCACGACTGAATCACTCGCATTATGGATCTTCACTCGGAAACACGCCGACACCTACTGTTATTGTCAGGCCTGGAGAGAGGTCGCAGAAACACTAAAGTCGCAGAATTGACTTACAGGCCGTAGACTCATACTCGTAGGCTCCACAAATTTTCACTCGCTAGCGGCTCCGCCAACACTGTTAACAGTAGAGAGGTAGAGAAGCTTGATTGTGTACTATCTAAGAGGTCCACAAGGCCATATATATATGGTAGCCCAAGTTCGAATGCATACGTACTCGTCTATGTATAGATACGGTTGAATACCATCAGCTGGTATGACTTCCAATAGTAATCACCCATACGAGGTATCATCTCGTATCAGTACCAGCCAGTTAGTCGCGATACGAAGGCTGAGATCTATTTATGCAAACGCCATTACATGAACTTCCATGGAGTTCCGCAGGCCTCCAGGTTCTCATGTATATAAAGGCATAGATTCTCCCTTACATAGTTCATAGACTTCTTCCGCTTCGTACTTCTGTTGACTCAGGTTATGAGCCCGGCGTTCTGAGTTGGAAACAGACACCTATTAGTAGCATTCTTGATCGGTTCTGAACCTCCTTTGCTTTGAGTTTAAGTCGAGATCTACAATAGAGCTTTTGAATGTTTCTCAACCTCCGCCGCATAACGACATGTCGTCCACGAAGCTCAATGAGCGCAATTATCAACAATGTGCTGTTGAAGCCCAAGAACCTGTTACGTGGGCAAGGCCTCTGAAAGTATATTACCGGAGAGATGCTTATTCCAAGGCCCCCCCGATCGTACCATCAGCTAGCGACGCCCGACAACCCCGGCAGCTCCGCGAGGAAATCATAGTTCAGGACAGGCCAAGGTCTTGCCCGGACGGGACGGACTTTTGCGACTCCTATGTAGAAGTATAGGAGTGAAATGGATGCGATTCCTACTTCTCGAACATATGGTACGTTATGCAGAATGATCTTGTTCCGTCATTTAGGACTTCGTAGTCTCAATTAGCCGCTCACCCAACTAGGCTTCCTCGCAGCCGGGAAAAAAGTGTCTGACCGAGACTATGGACTTCGGTGGCGTGAAAAAAGAGACAGAAAGGTGTCGGAGGGTGGAACAAGTTAGGGTTAATAAATGAAAGGGAGAGACACAGCGGCTAAAAAAGGGAAGAAGCTGAATCGTTGCAAAGCAAATAAACCACCAACCTTCCCACAACAATCCACGACCCTGAGTCTTACTACGGGAGCCTGCATAAATACCTACGGGCCAGGGGTCTCAACGGTCCGGGGCGAATATACTCTTTCGCGGCCCGACATTGCCGTCCCGTCTAGGTCCTAATTGCGGTGGGCTAGTCCATCCTGTTACTTTGTATGATGATTGATTGTCTATCTATCGTGGGTATCTATGTTCGTATATATACAGAGATGCAGTAGCAGCTCCATGTGCCCTATCGGCACCCCTTATGCCCTATAGGCATGCTCTGTAGTAATCGCCGTAAGCCCTATGGAGGTTCAAAATATACATGCAATACATTCGGGGCAGGCGACGGTTGCCCTTGGGGGCCCATATAGGTGCGTATAGTGGACTAGTGGATACTGGGAGTATGCATTCGGTTGCTCTTGTGCCCAGACTTTTTCGCCTCGCAAGTTTCTCCACGAAGTGAACCCGGAAAGTCTGGTATACGAGAGCAGCATTCGGTGGTGGTGCCGTGTTTATGCCAAACATGGTTGATTTTTGTATGTCGTGATGCTATAGAGACTATAGGGCTCTGTAGGTATTTAGTCTTAGAACTATTTGCCCTGGTCTCAAACGGTCCAGAATTCTCTGCCCCGAAAATCATTGTTCAGTCTAGGGCAGAGTGTTGCCCAGACGGGACGGACTATTGAGACGCTTGCTACGAGCCGAATCTCGGGATTTGGAGACTGTCATCATAAGGTAGTCCATGTAATCCCCCAGACTGCTGTCCTGGCCAACGAGGAAAGTACATAAAGCATAACAATGGGATGCACTCAACAGAGTTCTCTTGCGGATTAGCCGACTCTTGACCTTTGGGATATTGAAAGATTCTGCCAGCATCACAATACGTACTCTACTCATTAACCGTGATAGTACGTTTGGTGAGACGGAGGGAGGTGTTACTGCCGTCACCTTCCCATTTGCTTTTCCCATTGATTTTTGGTTCCCCAGCATAGCGAGGCTAAATTAAGTGCGTTGGTTAACGGCGACTGGACCCATAGGTTTGGGGTGTGTTGTCGGTCGCAGTACTTCGTTCTTTGCAGTTGTTACTGTACAGTCTGGAAGGAGGTCGCTGATAAACTGAGTCACCGAGTAGACTCATAAACAGTGTTCCTAAGCGGCCCGGCCTCCATTCTGAAAGCCTGCGCTAAGGGCGGTCCAGCCCGGCCTGGGTCAGAAGCCGCCCGGCCGGGCGGCCTGCACGTGATTTAAAAAGCCTGCATCGGCCTGCATAAGCCTTGGTCTGGTTGATAGATTGAATACGGCAATGGCAGGGCTATGATGATTGAGTTGGATATGGTTTATGTTTCGTACTTTGGAGACTTTCTTAGTAAACAAAATATTCTGTTTAGGCTTAGTCCGCCAAGAAAAGCCGCCCGGCCGCCAAGAAAAAGCCGCCAGGCCGGCCAGGCCCGGCCTATACAAAGCCGGGCCGGCCTGGCCGCTTAGGAACACTGCTCATAAATGTAGACTGATCTACGTAGACTGATCTACGTAGACTGATCCACGTAGACTGATCCACGATTACTTACTCGCCACCCCTTGCCTCCTGCCTGTTTAAAGTAGTGATAGAGAAGCTTAATTGTCTATCTAAGAGGGCTACAAAGGCCGTGTATATGAGGTAGTCCATGTACGAATGCGTGCGTACGTATCTATGTATAGAGCCGGCTGAATGTCACAGCGCAACAGTAATCTCCCGAACGAGGCATCATCTCCGGCAATACGAAGGCTGAGATCTATTTATGCAACACTGCCACTCCATCTTCTCCGCGTGATCTCAAGACAATTTATGTATATAAAGGCATAGACTCTCCCTTAGGTAGTTCAAGAGACTTCGACTTCATCATAGAATGCAACTGCAGTGGGAGTAAGACCCTCGAGTGATCACCAGCGCCAATCCCATAAAGTCTACAGAAATCGCTCCGCAGACAGAAGGACTCACCCATCGCTTTTTTTTATTCCTATTGATCTAGATTGGGAAATACTCGGGAGTGTCCAATGTACATCAGTTAAAACTGACGGAATTAACAGCAACTAAGAAACGCCTATTCCAACCACACCGAGCATCTAACCTACAGCGGGCGCCATTCATTATCATTGTACTCCACCTCCGCCTCCTCTTCTTAGCAAAGCTTCTGCTTAGAACCTGAAACATCCTCTTTAGAACCCCGCTGGGTATCCGAGTCTTTGTCCCACAAAATGGCCATAGAGCATTGCTGTCCTTCAGATCTGGGCGCCAGAGGAAGTCAAGGTGGACAAACAGCCTGAGGAGTATCCCGGCGGGATGTTGGCGAATTTCGCGGCTCTCCAGGTCGAAATGTTCGGATTCGTCGACAGCCAGATGGGGCCGTGACGCACTCTGAGGGTCACCTCCAGCTCCGTCTGGATTTATGTCTTCGGTAGTTGCCGTATCGTCAACGAAGTGCTCGTCGGCCGCATCATCATCGATTTCATCCTCGAAAGCCCAGTCCTCAGGATTATCCTTCTCTTCGATGTCGGCATCACCCAAGCCTAACCTTATGTTTATATAAACTTTTAAGAGACATATATACATAGAACTCACCTCCCGCCTGAAGGAGATAGTCGAGGTACTTTATCTCAAACACTGCGCGGTAGAGTCGGAGCTCGCGTTACTCTGCCGAAATTAGATATGCAGTCCGTTGATTGTCAGTCAGCTTAACTTCCTGTTTCTCCAGAGTGCGTGTACGGTAAAGGATCATGGCTATTACCTCCCCACACCGCTGAGCAAGTAAGGCGCTCAAGTGGCTTCTTCCTTTTAGAGTTATCCAAGACATGTTTCCGACGAACTGCGCGTTTGGACTGCATTCTATTAGTAACGAGATACAGCTGAACAGTAGGGAATGAAGATATTTATACTTCCAGTGCGCAGAGTGGAAGTTATGGAGTCGGCAAACCCCATGTACCGTCACCACTTAGCAGAGTGGCGGCGAGTGTTCCATTGTTGATAGAGCGCAAAGTGTGTGTCCCTATCCGGATATGCAAGGTTATGTGCATCGGCATATATTGTGGAGTCCATTAACATTCACAGTCGGCCCGCGATGCAGAGTCGAAAAGCTTGAGGCTGTCGGTGACGCCGGTGATGAAGGTGGCCAGCAACCTGACTGTGGCCTCCTCACATACCTCCCGATTCTTGTAGAGAGAAGATGCACTAAGTCCCCTCGACACGCTTGACCAGTTTGTATAACTGGGAGAGGTTTGTGCTTTCAGTGGTCGTCGACTCGCCAGTATTGGAAATGGTAGCGGGCGCTGTGAGAAGGTCCAAGAGCGGTATCGTTCTCTCTGCTCTAGCGGTCTCTCTATATACAGAATGACAAGGCCACATTGGCCGCTCCGCCATCGGGCGGACTCGGGCGCGGGGTTGAGCGGATTTCCAATAGCTAGACACAGTACGGCTACCACCACTCCCGGATCCATCACTTCCGGAACCATGTGCCCCCATAGAATTGCCATCTCGCGTAGTCGTTGTGCCTCTCTTTGGGATTAGGAGGCTGGAAGGTCCGTCGATGCTGTTTCCAAGAATGTTTTCGAAGGCTTTGTCGACATTATATCCGACTAGCGGTGGTCGTAGGACCAGTTGTCGGAAATTCACTTGCAGATCGTCGAGAGTGAGCGAATGTCACTGATGAGCATCAAGTGGACGGGCTTCGTTACGATGAGGTAACGGATATGTAAATGAGAAATGGTGAGTAGCTAATTCCACCCTACCGTTGGTCACGTGACTCTGCGACTTCACCTCATAATAGACCCAATGGTGCGGCCGGCACAGAAGTTCCTTTCTGAGTGTACGTCGATGCTGCTCGCTCTCGATTTCTCGTGATGCGGTTGTTTGTATCGGACAGTGTCATGAAGTGACATCGTGTGGAGATAAGGTTGCAGGGGTCGCCATTTCGATCTCTTTGGATGTACGGTGCTTACCCGGTTATAAGCAGCCGCTTTTTGACTTCCTTTGTACTTAATTTTTCTTCTGTACTTAAGCTTTCTTTCTTTTGTTATTCTCCTACTTTTGCTCTCTTTATCTTTGACTTTTGTATGGGCGGGGTTTTCACGGAGTGGGAGTATTGGAAATCCACTCAACCCCGTGCTCGAGTCCGCCTGATACCGGAGCGGCCAATATAGCCTTGTCATTTTGTATATAAAGAGACTGCTAGAGTAGAGAGAACCATATCGCTTTTAGACTTCTCACAGCGCTCGCTACCATTTCCAACAAGCGTGCCCCTTTGCATATGCTGATATAGATCGAACTGCACACTACATGCATCGACTTTTACTTACGTGAATTTACTTACAATAATAACGTTACATCGTCACATATGTGTACGTATCTAAATCACACTCCCGGTATCACCCCCTGAATATTCCCGACCCCTCTGTCATCCCAAATTCTCCTGTCTTCACCCCACTCGTGCAATCCCACAAAGTCAACCTCCAACCATTACTCTGACTATACCAGTGGCGCCACAAGCATTTTATACATCTGTTCCTATTAGCACTTTCCCACGTATCTCCTTAGGAACCATACATACCTAGATCTCTCTCGGTTCCTCATGCTCACCCAGTTCCCTAAATTTCTCATTGATTCTTTCTGTATCACACTTGAGCGGACATAAAGGTTTTCAAGGGAACGTTTTCCATACCAGAAATGCAAAATATTGTTGAGAGCAAAAGAGAAAGAACGAATAAGCTCAATTGTCTGTCGATACAAGAGAAGGAAAACAGTAAACTTATATACGAAAGAGAGAGAAGGAAAACTCCATGCCGACTACCAAAGCCGGAGCCCGAAGCCGAGTACCAGTGCCGAGCCCTAATCTTCGGCATGGGGGCAGGCGAGGCTGGCGGGGGCTGCAAGCCACCGGCCTCATCCCTGTGTCCACCAGCACCGAAGGCTAAGGAAGCCACCGGGCCGAACTCCTAGTCAACAAATATGTCATTCCTGATCACTTCATCAGTTCGTAGGGATTCAATGAATGTTTCTGCCGCTAGGTCGTTGCCGATCTAGTTGACCTGGAAAGAGACAGTTGGATATGATTAGCTTGGCTGTACGGGAGAGGGGGTGGGAAGACGGGGCAGACTAGAAAGAGAGTACTCAGCGTCCGCAAGTTTCTGTTTACACTCTATGATGACATGTATTAGATGGCTTCTATCTTCACCCAGTGGCTGTCTGTCAAAGTCAGCTATTTCTGTATACAGGATAGGTAGCGAGAGGTTTTGTAGAAGGAACTGGGGGACGGAGGGAGGGGGGGTAATGGCTTCTTGGTCAGTGGATTTGATGCGGACTCCATAGCGTAGCCGTGCTGAGTTAGAAGGCTAGAGCGAGCAGAGAGGCAGAGGGGTAATGTCATTGTTGGGTTGATGACTAGCGCTAACGGGCAAGGGTGAAGGGTGAAGGCGGTTGGGAAGGATGAGAGGAAGTTGCTAGAGTTATGGATGAATGGTGGATCGTTGGACTTCAAACCTTGGCGGAAAATTACGGGGGTTCGAGCGAAATTTACAATGCGAAACTAGAAATTTCCGTGCCCAGTTACCTGCGTCTAGTATTTTGATGGGCCGCAAATGTAATTCACGGATTGCATTGCAAGCAGCTTCGAGGACGGAGCTCTACTAGCCTGAATTTGTGACTGGGAGAACAAGCTGAACATTCGGCATCGCGTCCAACAAACCGAATACGATTTTATGGTAGTCCACGTACTCTATGCATGCAACTCGGTTAACTTTGGTGGATCGCTGATCCTGGACTCTAAACCACTAGTTGTCAAATTGTAGCGCAAATACGCTAGAATAGCGGTAGAGTGACATTGACAGGTGTTCGTGCTGCACCTAAATGTCATATAGATCGGACGAATTGATGAATACCGACAGCTGTCAGTTGAAATCAGTGTTGTCAACCGTCCCGTCCGTCCTGAGCCAGGACGGAACGACGCCGTCTTTTTGAGGCCGGACGGGGACGGACGGAAGGACGGCCGTCGACGGAGAAGTCTTAGCACACATAACAAAAATTATACCAAAATTAGTTCAATTACTATTCTGACCGTGATGCAAGATCTGTGAGCATCTGCTCCGTCCATACTATTTCTGACTCTATTTCTTTAAAGATTACGCCCTCTGCACCCAGGATTTCATACATTCCGAAGCCTGTATAACATTATTGGGCTCGATTGGGTCTCGCCTAAAGATAAACAGTAACCGCCCGATGACGGTGGATAACGGCCGACATTCCGTCCGTCTTGAGTAAGGACGGGATTGACGGCCTTGGCGCCGTCCCGTCCGTCCTGGAGGAATCTCGGACGGACGGCCGGGGACAGCCGTCGGACGGGACGGTTGACAACACTGGTTGAAATAGATGACTGGAATGGAGGAAGCGATAGAAATGGAGCCGTCAATCCCTTCAAGATCAAACAACATTTTTATTAAAATGTTAGGGAACCACAGCAATACCCATCAACCACCCACACCCACCCCAATGCAGATGTTCACATCCTCAAATACTCTTCAACTCTTCAACTATTTAACTCCGTAACCTCCTCTCTTGTCTCACATCTAGCGTATCTCCATTGGGGGCTAACAACCATGCCAGAACCTCATATCGCTCGCCAGCTCGTTCCACAATTACTGCATTCTGCACTCTATAAAATACCATCTTGACATTAATCAACATACCGCGAACATATACATATATTCTGACCCATGCGCCAAATTTCCCGTTGGCCAACTGGTAGACCAATAGGCCAAAGAGTTGACCACTTGGCCAATAGGTCGACCTATGGTGCAACAGGAAAATTTGGTGTACCAGTCAACCCACTGCCAAAAGCAGTTAACCAAGAAGACGACTAATTGACAAAGTTATGAAATCCCACCAGACTATTACGCTTCTTCCATCCGCTGAAGTACATTGGCTTATTCCTCCTGAGTCCTGACTCTGGGACACGGTCTACCAAGTACCAACACATTTTCAATATGAGATGTAAATGGTGATAGGTTTCTAGTCATGCTCATCTGAATTTACGATAATAGATAGAACACCGTATTTGGTTTACCATGTAGTGGTGGTGGTGGTGGTGGTGGTGATGGCAGAAGCAGCAACAGTGGCAGAACTGGCAGTGGAAGCAGACCCAGAGTCAATAGCCGAAATGGTAGATATACTTAGTTGGATGGAGTGAATTTTGAGCGGACTTTAAAGGCAAAGGATATTACAGTAACGAGAACTGCAATAGTGATTGATAGTTGAGAAGAAACGGTTGTGGTTCGAAGTAGACTCTTATGGGATTACAGTGATCCTAACCTCCTACTTGGCACCTCGGTCAGTTGGTGTACAGGTCGACCTATTCACTAACAAGATATTTTAGTGTATGGGTCAACCAGTTGGCCAACCGGAAAACTTGGCGCATGGGTCGGAACACGTCCAGTATAAATCCCATATATATTCTGCGGTAAATTATTGTTGGAAATCCGCTCAACCCCGTGCCCGAGTCCGCCCGATGGTGGAACGGCCAATTTGGCCTTGCCATTCTGTATATAGAGAGACTGCTAGAGTAGAGAGAACGATATCGCTTTTAGACTTTCTCACAGCGCCCGCTACCATTTCCAACAACTATTTGATTCCGTAGCCCATTTCCTGTCGGGTGGAAGCTAACAACAATACTTTCCGCACGTAGCCAGGTTCAATTGTAGCAAGGATGCATATATATCAGCGTACCATTGCGAGAGGAAGGAGTAGAAATGAAAATGTGGAGGTTCTCAATTCCACGGTGCCACATAATGGCGAGACACACGGTACATCGGTGGCGAGGAAATCGGCAATGTAGCGGCATCCCCGAGCGGTGAAGTAGCGTGAGGCAGTGTGAGGGGCAAGGTAGCGGTTTGTGCCAGCATTAGTGTTTAGTTGGCGGATACGTAGCATCAGCACGGAGATGATATGATCCACTCGAAAAGCGAGGGATACGGTTCTGTTGGGTACTCTGGGGGTGGAGTTCTGACCTTGGATTGTAGAGCGTACGGAACTCCCTCCTTGAGAGGAATCCCTCTCGCCAGCCGGTACAGAAACGCGTCTCATAGGAGGCGGAAGTTGAGAATTCCCTGAAGGCCCACGCTTTTGTTGATTCTGACGATTAGCAAGACATCGAACATTTCGTAGGACCGGAGTCTTGTCAGGGTGAGTGCTTTGGGAAGGCATATTCCGATATAGATGTTCAACGTGAATGTAATGGCGGCACGTGACCCGGGGCAGGGTAACGGCAATTCTATATAGTTGGCTCGCCACGAGCCTTAGATCTCTAGCGATAATCTTTCATATACATCTACACCTACGATCACTCGCATCCACGTTTGCAACCGTATTCCGATAATTACCCCACGTATGCCTATGAGGCCGAACGCTGGCGTACGTGCCCTCACACTATTATCGCTTTTTCAGTAAACGGATATGTTTCGCTCACGGGATTTGGCGAGTTTACCCCTTTTTCGGACGCGCGACATCACGAAGTCAACAATTGAGAATGCAACCCTTCAAACACGAGATCGAAGCATCGTTCCTGCGAAGCACAGAGCGTTGACCATTCCATCATCCAATTGAGCCACCTGACGGCAGCGGAGTAGAGTTCAGAGACCAATTGGCGCTCAAGGCGCGTCACCGGCAATGACGAAGATCACAAGCACAGGACACGACTATTCCACCCTGCCAACAAGAGAAATCGCACACGATCGACCGAACCGAGTTCAACTACAATTCCTACCAGTCATTTGAGCATGATCATCAGCCCGAGATGCTACAACGGACAGAGTGATCTTACCCCTGAATCGGCAATACCGAGAACCAAAGGCGAAGTCGAGAGGCGATTTACTGGCCAACACAGTTCCAGCACAGGATCAAGCATAGTTACGACCACATTCCTTCTATTTGAGCGAAGTACACCTATCTCAGTTTGCGTGTACACCTACAGCTCTAGCAACCTTGATGAAACCCACTTGCGTAAGCATTGTACGGCCACTTATACCTACGGATACACTATCCGAGCGAAGCATACCTACGGAGGAGGATCAGCCTATGAATGAAGCACTCTTACCGCCATGAACCTCTGCACGAGCGAAGTGCACTTACGGAGAAGACAACCTACGATTGAAGCACATTTTCGATGAGAAGCTATCCCTCGATTGAAGAGAACTTATAGTGGTGATACATTGCACAGCGTGAAGTGCATTTACGGACGAGACGTACACAATTCCGCAGACCGACTACGATGACTACGAAGACTACGAAGACCACCATGACTACGATGACCTCTCAGAGCACAATTATTATGGACTATCAAAGTCCACCTACCATATCAATTATTTTCGACTGCAATGACATTAACAGCAACTGAGGCCACACGTGACCATTATCACCTACGGACCAAATAAGCTCTGGACTTCCGGCATCGCCACGGCTATGACTGCGAGCGAGTCAAGACAGGCAACCAAGATTGTCTATATTTCTTACGGGAGAGACGACATTATGATTCGAGACTACCACCTCCAGAGGCACCACTTTCAGGAGACCAATTGGAGGATCCAATCAATCGATGAGATATGGATAGTACGAGTTTTCATCAAGGCCGGGACACATTCCACGGCACTCAGTTAATATCCATCTATACCAGCGAAATTACTATTATTAAGCGGCATACTTACCAGTCCTTATGGATATGGAATGGACTCAGAATTACAAATGGATCTGCTGGATGTGCCCATCTCGATGTATGTGGTACCAAACTGCCGCGGTTTTGGGGCCAAACCCGGTAATGGTCGATCGGTCACTGTGCCGGTCTTACCATCAACCAAACAATATACTTCTCTCGCAGCCTCCATTATGGACTGCCGAAGAGCGAGTTGATATGTGGATGCTATCGTGCAGCGGAGACATGTCTGTAGCGCGAGATATGCTACCGGGACAATCGCGGTGAGGACAGTCCTTCTCCACAAGGATCAATGAAGCTTCTGGACCGTCGTAGGACATACCTCTCCCGGGGATACCAACTCGGGGACCGCATGATGACTGCTGGCTAGAAAGCGGTTATCATGGCATTCACCCAACGGTCTGGGGTTTGCACCAGGTTGCGGGGAGCTGCGGTATAGGGACCTATGGATACGGCATCGTGAGCCAGCAGAAGGGGTAACCCTCGCATGCTGAATGAGCGAGCAAGGAGCAGCGGCGGTAGTTGCGGCAGAAGGGGGTCCACATGGGAATCCTGAATGTCTGCTACCGGCTCGCAGAGCCACGAAAGTAGTGACTGGACGGCGGGGCTTGGCTCCTTGTGAGCGAACCGTTAATGACAAGGCCTCCTGGATTCTCCCTTCCACCGCTTCCATCCTTTCTCTTGATTCTTTTGACTAACACGGATGGAGCCAGCAGATTCAGAGCCGTACAACACTGTGCGGGTCTGCAGTTTCGAGATCATCCCCACGGACAAATGACAATTCACAGCAGAGAAGTGCACTTAGAAGCGCCGAAGACTTATGAACTACAATTGAAAGCCCCGGCATGAGTACGCCTTACGGGCCGAGCGACGATGAACTTAAAATATGAGGGATGACGATCCTGCGGAAGGCTACATTATTGAGACATGAGCTATCGTTGAGACTGAGAATTGGACTTACGAGCGCCGATATGCACATCCGAGAGATGCATTAATGCTCAGAGGCGGATGACAATCAATCGATTTGACCATGGCGATATACAAGAAGTTATGTGAAATTCTACCCTACCTAATATACTTACTTTCGATGACAATGATAATCTACGAGACTAGCAATTGAATGCCGAGATGCAGATATACGTACCGGCATCCTTACCGTACCGAGTACATTCCCGACTACTATTCAAGAGACCAAATCAAGGGCCGTATGGCAGAGATTGCAATGCCGATTACAATGTGAAATACAATACCGAATACAATGCCGAATTTGTTACGAAGTTATATTCCCGAGAATACAGTCCCAAATGAGATCCTGACTCAGACTCGGCGATCACCAGCGACACAACTACGATGGCAATTGACGACTGCAAATCGACTTCGGAATCAACACCGATTCAAGCCCTTCCAATTGATATTCCCTACGAAGCCGTATGACATTAGTCGCCGGCGGAGCAACGACTTTCAAAAGAGGGGGATGACCGTACCGGAATCGCAACCCCTACCGCAAACAATTACCGTACCGGAAGTTCAAGACCGAAGCACCGTGAGATACATTCACCAATTGAGAAGGCTAGAAGCGGCAAGTGCACCTGGAGATGAATCGA
>Ga0307512_10002375_pt1 | contig 24027 bp, 22 predicted proteins | sample 14_EM_MG_FD_200267 | JGI IMG/M metagenome (GOLD analysis project Ga0307512, IMG submission 200267) | Populus trichocarpa ectomycorrhiza microbial communities from riparian zone in the Pacific Northwest, United States - 14_EM | ecosystem: Host-associated > Plants > Roots > Unclassified | place...
CCGTGCTCGAACGTATACTAGCCAAGCGCAATTGACCTCTGGCAGCTTTCTTAGGAGGCATAGTAGACGATTGACGGTAGAATTGACGCGCAAGCTGTTCGTTTCCTGTCGCTTGTGTCGTTTTTTTTGACAATAGGGGTAAGAATCGTATATCCTCGTGCGCGAAACGTATCCGATAACTGAAAATCGAATATAATGTAAGGACGCGTACGCCTACGTCTAGCCGCAGACGTATGAGATGGTATACGGTTGCACACGAGAGCGAGTGAGTATAGATGGAGAGTATAGTGGTAAGATATTAGATACTGATCTAAGTGTCGTACCGGGCGATCTATATACAATGGCGCTTACCCGGCCTCGGGTCACGTGTCGCCGTTACAGTCTCGTACTGAGGATTAATATCCATTCCATTGTCCCACCTCCTGAACGATCACAACTTCCGGAATGAATTGAGGAAATGTACAGAACTGAGAAACCTACCTGTCGATGGAGTCACTCCAGCATGATGTTTTGACAGCTTCCGTCGAGCTAACTTCACGGCGAAGCACAAGTCTTCCTTCCACTAAGTCTTCTTATTGGCCAAAGCTCGCATAACACCATCCATGTGATCGAACATGTCATGATAGACTGTGATAATGTGATGCAATGTGACTTTATGCCTCTTCGACATTCACAGGGTTCAATATCGTACAGGCCTCAATACTTCCATGACATCCTTGACAATCGTCCATTGATCTCGGGTTGTGAAGAGTGCCCGGTAATTACAGTATGTTGGATTTTGGAGCCACTCGCGGGTGAATTCGCATAATCGGTAAGCTTGCTCAAGCAACTCTATGGTCAAGTTACAACTTGTCTTCACATCCAGAATCAGTACTACTGCTATGCGGACTCGGGCTTATTGACAGTCAGTGAACTCGTTTCGATGACCAGGTGTCAGCGTAATCAATACGGCAAGCATTCTCTGCAATATGACGGTCAGTTTCAGTACTTTCAAAACATTTTGAAATATGTACTTTGTCAATTATCTTTGCCAAACCTAGTCTCATGGCCGACACCTTGGTGATTCTAGTATTGCCCTCCTTTCGAAGTCTTTCACTCTTCCCAATATGTATGCTTATATTCTCTCCAAATTGCTGATCGCGCTCATGGGCCTCCCAAGACTTGGTGCCGCTATTTACACTGAGACTGCTTGTGAATGCACCCTACGCCAGCTGTATGACATGCGCCATGCATAGTATGTCGTTTCTCAATGCAGGCCACGCGATTGCGGAGTCCTCATATGTTGATTCCAGCTTGCGTGTCATCGAGTAATTTGAGAAATCATCTTCAGTCGTAATTCCAAGCAAACAGCCGTCCGTAAGCTCACAATGATCAAACACGTCCTTCCAATGCGTGGCTTGCCCTGCTCCACTATGGTGGCCCATGACCTATCGTCCTTGATTAGGTATCAAAAGCGGAAAAGTAGAGGCGATCAACCTCGTCGAAAGCAAGTTGTACCTCACACAATGCTCAATTGTGATTCATATTGTAGGCAATGGCCGACGTTATGGCGAGTTTCTTTGTTGATGTCAATCAGTCCCAAGCTAAACTGACTGTATTTCGTGACAGCAATTGCTTCATCATTGCATCCACGGTCAGTGCATATTCACTCCTGGAAATGTTGGTAAGGGTCGGGGCAGAAGGCAGCACTGAATCACTGCGTAATGCTGTATATGACCATCGTAGCTCGAGATTGGATATAGCATTCCACGCAATACGCGCCGAAACGAATCGTAACAATAGGTAGCAATTCCATGTCTCTTGGCGAAATTCATAAGTTTCATAGTCCATAGTTGCCAGTTTGGAACATTTTGTCCATCATTTGGATCAATATGGATTAAGCGGGAGGTCAAATATGAATCTTCTCTGCGAACTTACGATTGTAATTCCTCGACTTCGTTGCCTCTTCAGGATGGCCAAAGCTGATCCATCGACCGTTGAACTAGTTCATGCATTAACTTCTGACTCAGTTAAGTTTTTTAACTTCGTGATGTGAGCTTTCGCCAGCAAGTATTTTCCCATTGAGCTGGTCCCATGTTCTGATGGATTGTGACGAACATGATGACAAAGGATGCATGAAATTCCAGGGCTGCCGGTCTCCTCCATTCCACAGTGCAAATGAAATTGCCATGAACACCCATGTCTAGAATTATTCCAAGCAATCGGATGATTAGAGCCTATATTCCTTGGAGCCCACCGAACATCGTAAATGATTTGTAGAGTAAGGTCGCTCAAATCATGAATAATGACCTGTTCATTTTGGGAAGAGATCATATCCTCTAGCAATGAGGTATTTAAAAATTTTGAATCTGACATGGAGGTAGGAATTAGAACGCTGGGTAATGCGACTTGAGAGACAGCCGAAAGTGATTTTATAGAAAAGCAGAATGTGGATTCTTAGATATTGACTCTAGAGCTACAACTTAAAAAATCAGATCTGTGAGACATTGAATGAATATTGATGACGTGGTATACAAGGACATATTGCAGAGACTGACCACGTAAAACACAATTCAGGAACATCACAATTCACCTCATCACTGTGCAGCTTGCTGACCCTCCACAGAAATTGTCGATGCTCCCTGGGTTCTTAAGTGTAGGAGGCAGACTCGATATAATCAATAGCCATTTTGCCGATAAAGGGTGACGGTGGGTTGATAGTGGGTGAGCTGCATTCTGATCCCATTAGAGTATCGAAGATGTAAGATCAAAAATCGTTGCCGCTCCATTGACACTCTTTTTCGGACATAGTTACAATGTTGTCGCAAGCATTGTTGCATAGAAAGACGGCCAATTGTACAATGATGGAACAATGTGGTCGCACAGCCCCGGTATTTTCGAAGATGCATAGCCTAAAATGGTTGACGCTCCGGTGATGGTCACTTTTAGGGCATAGTTACAATGTCATCGAAAGTATTTTTGCCTAGAAAGGTAGCCGATAGTTCGATTATGGATTAATACTGTGGCATTGCCCCTTGATTAACCTGGATGCGAGGCCTAAAATCGTGGACGCTCGGTTGACTGTCATTTTTGGGGCATAGTGACGATGTCGTCTGAAGCATTTTTGCTTAGAAAGGCGGTCGATGATTCGATCATGGCCTAATGTGGCCGCACAGCCCTTGGATTTTACAAGATGCAACGCCTAAACTGGTTGACGCTCAGTTGACGCTTATACCTAGTACATATTAGCGATGTTGTAACCATGTTTGCCTAGAAAGGCGGCTGGTATTACGATTATGGGTCAAGATTGACATACAGCTCTGGGATTTTCCAAGATGCAAGGCCATATGTCGTCAACGCTCCGTTGACTCTCATTTCTAGGACATTGCACCATTTTCATTGCAACCATGATTGCCTAGAAAGGCGGCCAATAGTTCGATTAAGGATAATTGTGGTTTGACAGCCCCTTGATTTTCCAAGATGCAAGGCCTAAAATTGTTGACGTTCCGTTGACACTCATATTCAGGACATAGCAGCCATGTTGTCAAAACAGTATTGCCTGAGAAGGCAGCCGGTAGTACGATTATGGGTCATTATTGCCATATATCCTTCGAATTTTGCAAGACACAAGTCCATAAGTCGTTGAAGATCCGGTGATGCTCATGTTTAGGACATAGTAGCATTGTTATCGCGACCATTTTAGCGTAGAAAGGAGGCTGATCATTCGATTATGGGTTAATGTCTCCACGCATCCCTTAGAGTTATCCAACATGCAAGGCCAAAAATCGTTGACGCTCTGTTGAAGCTCACACTGATCACATCAAAACAGCCTTCCTACAGTCGATGACAGTACCCTATGAATCGTATACACATTATTGACATCCAATATTGCGTTCGTAAGTATGATCATTTGCATCAAGGATCTTTGGTACCTCTCAATGTCTGATCAGCATCTATCCACATTATCTGAGTGGGAGATGACGTGGCCCTAACACATTCCTGTATATTCGGCCTGCAATTTACGGCATGTAGATCATATAACTAGTCATTGGTAAATATAGCTCGACTTCCTCACCTTATTTCATGCAGCTCCTTCTCCTCAATTTCCATGACGTACTATAAGCAGTGTTAAATGTGGCAACCATGTGCACTAGGTCTGTGCGGAGAGCTATGCAGTTGGATACATGGATCAATACAACATGACAGTTGTCATTCAGACAGATTCGGATGGAGCACTGACCCTGCTTTCTATGACTTGTATGACATCACTCACTTAAACTTTGTTGGTATATTTGTTCACTAATTTAGCTTTTGCATTCTCACTTAACAGTAGTGTTAGCAACGGGTCCGGGTAACGCGCCAGCAGTCCAGGTTCAGACTGTAGAAACGGGTTGGTTCGGTTCTGGACCCGTCCAATAATCTGACGTGCTGCCTCTCGGCGGGCCAAACCCGGACCCTTACATGTGAACCCCCAGGATTTGCTGGGTTTCACTAGACCCATCAGTTCCAATCTCTGGTTCAGAGTTTCAGGTTTCTCTATGTATGGTTGCATTCAGATATCCTACTGTTAATTGCACAACATTGACTGTGGTACTGCATTGCCATTTTCTGATGTATTGACAACCTTTATATAGCAAACAAGTGGAGAGTCGCTCCCTACCCCATCCTGAAAATGAGCGTCAATGGAGTGTCAACAATTGATGGTGTTGCATCTTGGGTAATGTAAGTGGCGCTTAATCGCAGGTATCTATAAACGAGTGATTAGCAGCCTTTATGAGCAAATAAGAAAATGATATTCCCGCAATAGCCTCCTGAACAGTAACAACATATTTCATTTACAAAGGTGCCACTAAGTGTTCACGAGCGTTTTAGACTACAAAAACGGCCAAGACTGAGTATATAAACTTCAACAGCCACAGTGGGCTTTGATAAACCATTATCGAAGACCCAAGATCATTGACACTCCGTTGACGCACATATTCATGATGGGGCAGGGAGCGTGTGGGGTTACTTTTTTGCCTATAAAGGATGGCAACACACCCATTATGTGTAATCACTACCAAATTGCGTTTGTAATACCCGACTTACAGGACCAAAAATTGTTGACGCTCCGCCGATCCTCATTTTCAAGATGGGGCATGGAGCATCTCGCTTTCTATTTTGCATATATAGGTTTTCAATGCGGTTGTTATGTATAACCACTACAAAATTACTTCATAATTACAAGACTAACAAGACCCAAAATCGTTCATGCTCTGTTGACGCTCATCTTCAAGATGGGGCAGGGAGCGTGTTGCTTTTTTTTTTGCCTATAAAGGGTGGCAACACTTCCATTATGTGTACTCCCTGCCAAATCACGTTTTTATTAGCCGACATACACGACCTGAAATGGTTCACGCTCCATTGATGCTCGTTTTCAAGATGGGGCAGGGAGCATCTCGCTTTCATTTTTGCGTATACAGGTTGTCAATGCTGTTATTATGTATAACTACTACAAAATTACTTCATAATTCCCTGACTAATAAGACCTAAAATTGTTGACGCTCTGTTGATGCTCATTTTCAACATGGGGCAGGGAGCATGTTGCTTTCTCTTTTGCCTATACAGGGTGGCGACACTTCCATTATGTGTATTCACTACCAAATCGTGTTGGTATTACCTGACTTACAGGACCAAAAATCGTTGACACTCCGTTGACGCTCATTTTACCACGGGTGTAAGCACAATATGGAACCATTCACTCTGGCAGACTATATCAGTGATGGTCTTGTGGCCGCCGTTCTGTGCTGTTCATGTACGTTCTCCTTTATTACTACATTGTTCTTCAATGATGCATATAAATCTACCCTTTAAGATATACTTTAAACTATCCGCTAATTGTAGATAATGATTATACTTAAAAATCCCGTTCCGTTCAGTCAACTCTTGTCTTCGCTGTCTTGTTCACTCAAGTGGCTGCCGTGGTCTACAAAATTGCTGTCAGCTGCATTACTACGCAGCTGATAGTTTACTAACCTGTGGATGGACCTTCATCACTCATCAAATTTGGAATGGAATCTCTATCGCGCATGCGATCCTTGGCATATAGATCAAAATTGAAACATCGAGCGGTGGGAAGCGGAGTATGTATATCGAGATATCCGGGTGGCACACTGTCTGTTTCGAAACTTTGGGTTCTCTCACTGTCATCAGGTAGGGCAGGTGGTGTTCCGGGTCTCGGTGGCAGCGGTCGTGGTGGAGGCGCACCCGTTCCTTTGCACCTGCAGTGAGTATGTAGATCCATTGCTGTGCCATTTTGGCAACGAAGACAGCCATCTGTTTGATTTGCACGAACCATTGCCGGGTGTCTTTCTATCGCAGCGTAGACCTTGTTATGCCCAGGGAACACAACACCCCACTTCTTCTCTTCTCGGACCTCGGTGGGAGGGTTCTTGGTTAGTTGTTGCATTTCGTCAATAGTGGCGAGTGAATACCCTTCTTTCGCCATTTTGGCCATAGTCAAGGCAGGACGCCTGTTGGACTGTTCAAGCTGTACCCGATCTCCTTGTCTTGCCATAGTAACTGACATGTTGAAAACCTACAAGTAATTAGTTGCTGCTTCTAGAGTGAGACTATGCTGATAACTCAACCATATACAACTCCGTAGCCACGTCAAAGGTCTGTAAAGCATGGTTTGTCCAGTCCCGGGAACGCGTATCACCAAATTCATCTGCGAAACACCCACAACAGACAACATTGTGATGTTCTATCTCGCGGACTGCATGGACGAATGCCTTGGTCGACCGTGGAGGTTTCCCATTACAGGCAGCGATGAATTGGTCACGTAGCTCTCCAGGTACCCCAGCTGTGCATTACACTGTTATTAGACGTTTGTCTACATTGATATGGATTGACTCCCATCCGATTGCGTGCTGCTTCTCATTCTTGCCGCTTCTGGTTTTACGTATTATTATAACTGTGTGTCCTGGGTCATATTTTCGGTGGCTACAATTGCAGCATCGCGGTGGACGAACTGGTGTCTGTGTTGCTGCTGTGTCTCACTGTGTGGCGCATTGTTTGAAGGGTGTGTTGTTTGGCTTGTTTCAGCTCCAATCGCACCTGCTTGGAGTATTTCTGGAGCTATGCCTTGCCGCTATGGATTGGTGAGGAAGATCATCACAAAGAGAAGTGGGAAGTCCTGAAGATTATATAGTTAGCTACAAGTCGAAATGGAACGAGTGACAGCCAACTTGCACCTACAATGCAAGTTGAATCCGGCTGCATATAGCTGCACTGCATATAGCTGCAGGGGATCCTGACCGTCCAGCGATTTGCAGTAAGTCAGTCCGATGTTCTTTCTTTGTTTACAGGGATTCATCGTGATGAAGGACAGCTGATATTTCATTGTTGTTGGTTATTCGAAGGACATTCTTCGATGGAAAGGACGTCTGGTGATGTTCGTCTCATGACATCACCAGGATCTTACATGAATCACACGCAAACCATCAAGTTTTGATGTACGGTTAGCATGACTATTCCCAATGAAGTGACGGTCAAAACGCTGATTTTGCTTTGTTTGAATTGATCAGACCTACCAACCTTGACATAAAAGATGCAGCTTGCCTCCATGTGGTCCATATCTGGCAACATCCAACATCTCACCCAACAACAAGGTCAACACAAGATACAATGGTCAATGCTCCAAAAAAGAACCTTTCGCCACTTCCGGCGGGCAAATACTGCAAATCGACAATGAATACCACATGATGAAGTCATCAAGCGAATACAGCCAAGAGTGGCTTGGAGGCAGAAAGGGTCCAAGCGTTGGGAGCAGTGCGCAGCTTACAATGTAAAAAGAATCTTTCGGCATAGAAACAACGGGAAACACACTTTTTAAGAAACGAAGAGCAAGAGAAATGGATCAAGGTTTTTGTGGATAGAGAGACCGCAGTGGCAAGAATGCGAGTTCAAGACACCAAGACATCTATCATGCAAGAGCAGGAACATATGAGTAATGTTGAAATGGCACGACAACAACCATGAAGCTTGAAACAACATTTCAGGTGATGTTGAATTCTATCGGAGACAGTCTGAGCAATCTGGCTAGTTCCGATGATGAGGAGGATTGGGAGACAAGGATGATGATCAAGATGATACAGAGCTTGGCAAGCTGAGCGAAAATGATGAACCTGGCTGGGTGATGGGCACAATCTCCAAAGCGGTACAGCACCGCATGGAGAGCATTCGGCAGAAGCAGATGAGGCTTGACGAACTGCCGCAACTGGGATTGGGCGACCCAGCGGACTACTTCCTTGAGAGAGATATGAAGTACGGGACGACTGAATTGAAGGTTCCCGCTGTTGTGAAGCCCCAAACAGACACGACAGCAGCCACACCATCACCGACAACATTTGGAGAGCTTATGCAGGGTGTTGATATTCTCCCCAGACAATCAGAAATCCCGCAAGTGACGTCTCGCCAGGGAAGTAGTCAAATGAGGATGGGTTCGGAGAGACATCACGCAGACAATCACATCGTATCTCTCATGCCAGAAGCGTTGCCCGATTCGTCACAGATGCAGATTATGATGCCAGTTCAACCCGTGAACTTGTACCCCAGCATATAGCGTCGCTCGCGAATTACTATATAGCGATCGGATTCGGACGGTGACCTGGTCACGCCTCCTGCGTCACCGGAGAAATTGATAACCATATAGGTATTTTTCACGACGTATTTCAACTAAAAGCAATCTGTACCTACTGTGTTACGTGTCAGCTGTTTCTGGATTTCAGTGACCAAATTGTGAGACACGATTATTTGTCAGTGTGTGTGCAAGGGTCCTACGGGCCATGCAAATGTTCTAGACTCCAAATCAAGTTGATTGACAAACAATGAACTGTATATGGTGTTGCCTGTTACAGTTAAATGATACAGCAAACCCTAAATTTGAGACGAAATTTACTAACACAGATTAAGTCAGTGATGTCATACTACTCATAGAAGGAGCGGTCAAAGCACATCTGAAACCTGGCTGAATGACAGCCGTCAGTCTGCATCAATCAATGCAACGAACCACATAACTTTCCACTGAGACCTCGTACACACAGTCGAAAAATCGAAAATTGTTTATTGCATGTCACCGAAATCGAGGAGAATGAGCTGGATACGGAATGGTGAGGATGTTGGGATATAAATATCTACAACTGGTGAATTGATTCATATGCTGAAAATTGCCGGCCAAAAGCCATGAAATGTGATGGACCTACGTCCTTCATCTTGTAAATGATGTGCCTAGTGGTGGCTAAGAAACTGAGATGTCTCGACGATTTTGGATTCAAATGATAATCCATAGACACGGTATACTGGCTGCCAAAACTGACTGTATGGATCATATGTACAATTGTTGCGCACCAAATCACTGTTAGTTTGTCTCTAAGGTGAGTTCAAAGTTCAGCTTCAACAGAGCGTTAACGACTTCTGGCCTTGCATTTTGGAAAATGCAAGGGCTGTGCTGTGACAATAAGCCATAATCGAACTATCAGCCGCCATTCTAGACATAAATGCATGCGACAACTTCTTCGCTATGCCCTAAAAATCAGCGTCAACGGAGCGTCAACAATTTTAGCCCTTGCATGTTGGAATACCAAGGGGCTATGTGACCACTTTGATCCATGATCAAACTATCAGCGGCCTTTCGCGGCAAAAATGCTTACGATGTGATCGTTACGATCTCCCAAAATGAGCGTCAACGGAGCCTCAACGGAGCGTCATCAGAGCCTCAACAATTTTTGATCTTGCATCTTGGAAAATCTAACGGCAATGGAACGCAGATAAGCCACAATGAACCTATCGGCAGCCATTATTGGCAAAAATGCTAGTGACGATATCGCTTCTGCCTCCTACAACTGAGTGCCCGCAGATCTTCAACGGTTTGTGTGGAGGCTCAAAACGCTACACAGCGATGAACGGCATTGTGCTGTTCCTAAATCGAGTTTTACACAGTCAGTGTTTGCAATCTAACCTTGTGTACAACGTCTCAAATATGCATGCAATGTCTTACAGATCTGATTGTTTTACTTGTTGCAGTAGAGTCAATAGTTGGGAACCCACAGTCTGGTTTGCTGTATCATTACTTACGGCAGTCTTTTGAGTCGGATAACCCAGCATTCCAATTCCCACCGCCATGTCAAATTCGAAATCTTTGAACACCTCATTGCTCGAGGTTATAATCTGTTTAAAAAATGAACGTGTGCATATTCGTAATCTGAGTGGCCTTACTTTACAAGTCATGTTTGATGCTTGGTGGTCGTCAATGAATGTGGACTCGAAGCGGCCAATTGCTTGGAATTATTCTAGACATGCGCCTTCGTGGTGATTCTATTTACACTACAGACTTGAGGGGACCGGCAGCCCTGACATCATATGTATCGTTTGTCATCAAGTTCTTCACCATCCATCAGAACATGGGACTAGCTCAATGGGGAGACTAGCTCAATGGGGAAACACTTGCTGGCAAAAGCTCACATCACAAAGTTAAACAGATTAACAGAGTGAGAGGTTACTGAATAGACTAGTTCGACATTCGATGAAACAGCTTTGGACATCCTGAAGATGCAATGGAGTCGAGGAATCACAATAGTAAGTTCGCAGAGGAAGATCATATCTTATATCCAGGTTGATCCATATTGACCGAAATGACAGACAAAACCAGCTGAACTGACAGCTAAGGACTTTGAAACTTCCGAATTTCACCAAGACAGATGGAATCGCTACCTCATGTTATCAATTGTTTCGGCTCATATTACATGGAATGCTATATCAAAGCTAGAGCTACGCTAGTTATATACGGCGTTACTCGATGACCAAGTGCTGCCATCTGCTAGGATCCTTAGCAACTTTTGCCGGAGGGAATATGCACTGACTGTGGATGCAATTAAGAAACAAATGCCATCACAAAATGAACTGAGTTTAGCTTCAGCTGGATGGACATCAACCAACACACTATCCATAACGTCGGAAATTACTTACTAAATTGATCGAAATTGGGCATTGCATGAAGTTCGACTCGCTTCCAAGGAGGTCGATCGCCGGTTCTTTTCACGTTTCGAAAACTCATCCAGGATGAAAGGTCAAGGGCCAACATACTGGAGCAAGGCTGGCAGTACATTTGAAGGATGTGCTTGATCATTTTGAACTGACTGACAGCGGTTTCCTTGGAATTACAACAGAGAATACCTCCTCAAATTATTCGATGACACGCGAGCTGCAATCAACACTTGAGGCCTGTGGAATCGAGTGGCCCGCATTGAGGAACCACATACCATGCATGGCGCACGTCATAGAGCTGGCTGTAGATGCATTCATGAGCAGTCTCAGTGTGACAGGCCGCACCAAGTCTTGAGAAGCCCATTAGCACGATCAGCAATGTGAAGAGAATGAAAGCGTCGACATTGGGAAGAGTCAAAGGATTCGAAAAGAGGGCAACACTAGAATCAATACGGCGTCAGCCATGAAACCAGGTTTGGCAAAGATAAATGAGAAAGTATGTATTTCAAGATAGGTTGAAAGTGCTGAAACTGACCTTCATATAACAGAGAATGCTTGCTCAATCATTTATGCTGACACCTGGTTGTCGAAACGAGTTCATTGACTGTCACAAAGCCAAAGTCCGCATCACGGTACTTCTGGTTATGGATGTTAAGACTCCTTGGAACTCGACCCTGGAGTTCCTCGAGCGTGCCTTCTAATTAGGTCCATTCACAGGTGACTGGCTTAAAAACTCAAAATTCAGCGATTTCTGGCCACTCTTCACAACACAAGATGAATGGGCCATTGTGATGTATTTCATGGAAGTTTCGGGGCCATTCCGATATTGAACCCTGTGGATCTCTAAGAGGCATACAGTCAGATTGCATCACATTCTCACAGTGTATAATGACATGTTCGATCGCATGGAGGGTGTGATGTGAGCTTTGGCTAAGAACAAAACTCAGTGGAAGGAAGACGTGTTCTTCGCCGTGAAGTTAGCTCGACAGATGCTGTCGAAATGGTACGCTGAAGTGACACCATCGACGGGCACACATCTCATTTCCGCACACATCCTGGATCCTTTCCGGAAGTTGCGATCTTTTAGAATGTGGTCCAAGGGAATGGATATTAATCCTGGGGACGAAGCATTCTATAATACCCAATACCCACAGGCCTTTCTGCAGAATGTGGAGGATGAATTCTGCGCCAAACAATGACATGTGATGGTCAATAAACACGAAAGCTTGCCGACGAACAATCTCATCCCCTCTGCAATGGCTTTAGGATCCTGTCAATCATCATTTGATCCATATGATTTGTGCAGCGATGATGAATAATACATAACGCCTAACAATGTGGCTGAGATGACACCAGGACAAAGCGATTGCGCAGCACCCTCATTGACTGCAACCTGGCCCTATTTCACTTCGCCGCCTGAAGCACTAAAACATTGGGGGCAAGATAATCCAAATCTGAATGATTACCACTCCGGCCCAATGGAGATTAGCAGAACATTTTCGTTACCGGACATACCCAACTGGTGGCCTCAACAGGAGGAAACGCACTCAAAGTACGCCGATCTGTCCAATGTGGCACGGAATATATTCTCTATCAGACCACATGGTGTCGAAGTGGAGGCCAATTTTTCCCTTGGCCGAGATGGTATTGGCTGGGGGCAGTCAAAAACCACAGGAAAGACTCTTCGCTAGGAAGTCGTTGTATCGCAGTTTGCTCAACTCAATAACCTGATGTTGGCAAGCGCTGAACCAGACTTGGATGCAATGATCATAGAAAACGACTTGGAAATGAAGAAAGAGGTGGAGAAAAGGAAATTCCACAGAATGGCCAAGGTTCACGAAATTTTGGAGATGTTGGAGGGCAGCCAGGACCCACGTGCTACCCAGAAGAATCTCGCGCTTAAAACAAGCCGATGACCGCCGTGGGACACATTTCGGACACCAAAGAGATCGTCAAACCATCCTGCTTACTCTTTCAACATGATGGGGCGGCTGGATCCAAATCGTCAGAAAGATCTCCATTGCCACGACCATTGTCTGCAGAGAACCTCCTAACAAGACGAACTCAAATATTAAATGTCTGCGGAATCCCAAGAATCAACCATCCTCCAGTCGAAAGCGATGAGGATAGCGCACCTGAACGCAGTTTGGACACTGAAACTTGGCTTAACTGGAATGGGGACTTAGATAATCCCAATGACAGCGGAGACGATTGCACGGGAGATGTTGAATCTGATATAGAGCAAGGCAATCGCATCGAGGATCCGGAATGCCCAGACAAGCTGGAGGTGAGTGCCGCGCCAAACGTTCCCGGATGGATTTGGCCTACACAGAAGTTACAGAGAAAGGCTGAAAAGCTGTTGATGATGGTCAATGCAATTGAAATGAGAAGGAATAAGGGAGTGAAGAACAAGTAGGACACAATGCATCAATGTTTCACCAGCTTCTTTATGTATCTTGACTTAGAGTTTTAGTTAGTGATATATTATGGGCGAATGGTGACCAGTAGCTGATCAATATCGGTTGATAAACAGATGCATAGCAGACGCAATGAAGCTTTTGTCAAGAGACATAGATTTCAGCCGTGTGAGAGTGAACAGAGCAAGAATGTTACTGCGCTCGGCTTTGCCACACGGACAAGTCTCAATCTGTCAGATCGACCACCAATAAGGTCAAATGATGAAGAAAACTAATATTGATGGCAGCAGATGTTGAATGGACAATACATTAAAATGAGTGTCAACGGAACGTCAACAATTTGTGGTTTTGAAAGTTCAGTGATTGAACAGTAATTTGGTCGCAGTAATGCATGACCAAAATATTCGAAGCCTTTATATGTAAAAGAGACAGCGACATGCTCCCTGCAGGATCCTGAGTGTAAGCGTTAATAGAACGTCATTAATTCTTAGCTTCGCATGTTGGGTAATTTATATTCCGATTGGTTGTAGACATCCATTTGTCAGATAGTGACAGCCTTTACTGGGAACAATTGCAGCAACATGCTCCCTGCCGCATCCTGAGAATGATCATCAACGCAGCGTCAATGATTTTTAGCTTCGTGTTTTGGGCAATTGAAGTTCCGATTGGTTGTAGACATCCATTCATCAGATATTGACAGCCTGTACTGGGAAATACTACAGCGACATGCTCCCTGCCGCATCCTGAGATTGAGCGTGAATGGAGCATCAACGATTGGTAGCTTCGCATCTTGGGTAATTTATGTTCCAATTCGTTGCTGAGATCCATTTATTAGATAATGGCAGCCTTCACTGGGAAAAACTACAGCTACATGCTCCCTGCCTCATCCTGAAAATGAGCGTCAACAGAGCGTCAACAGTTTTAGTTGTTACATGTTGGGTAATCTGGGCATCGCGCGGATCGTCACGTTCATAACGGAGTTATTGACCGCCCTGATAGGCAGAAATCGAATATATTAAAGTCAAAACACCTATTCCAAATTAATCGATATTGCAAGCTGCAAATCATGCAACAACATATTATTGGTTATTGAAAACGCGATTTTGATAAGATACTATTAACAAACTCCAACAACAAGAGCCTAATATGAATGTATGAATGGACCCGCTGGGCGACCTGCTGACAACCCTCCCAATTCAGACTGCTTGGATGTTTACCATCAAACAGTACCCAAGTTGACGGTGTGGGTTTATTGACAAACCAGACTCCCAATTTGGCAACGGTTCGGTGTGGACCCGGCCCCTGACCCAAAGTGACAGTCCGGAATCTTTGCTAACACTACTTAGCAGTAATCGGCCAACAGAAATCGAACGTGTTGGCCGTCTTAAAGCCTGATTTCAATTCTAGACCTTTCACATGGTGCGTTCGACCCTTGGACATGCACAGATGCATTGTCATGTCTCAGAATTTGGTCACTGAAATCAAGAAAAACCTGACACGTAGCAAAATTGGTACACAAATTGCATTTCACAGAGATACGACGGTTAAAATACAAATATGTCTCTTCATTCCTCCCCAGACGCAGGAGCCGTCACCATCTCATCGTCTGATTCTGATTTCTATATGGCGATTAGCTGGGGAGGCTATATGCAGGGGAAAACGATTACCGGTTGATCTGGCTTCGCTATCAGCACTGGTGGCGAATGAAGGCCTGCAGCGAGCGCAAGACCCGCTATACTGGTGTTCGACTGCAGCTTCACAGACCCGAGGCTCATATGTTTTCTTCGTGGTCGAGGTATTCCTTGCGGCAATTGCGATATTGTGTGGACAATGTGAAGAGACTGCGAATGTTCTCGAAATGTCGTCCGTGCGGGTGCCGCTGTATCATCATCCGTTTGGTGTTGAACGACTGCCGAAACCCTCAATTCGGGTGTGCCGTACTTCTTGGGTCTATCACAGAAGTAGTCGGTTGCATCCTCCCATCCTGGTTGTGTCAATTCGTCAAGCTTCATCTGCAACTGCCAAAACCTCTCCATGCGCTGCTTAGTGTTAGCAACGGGTTCGGGGTAACCCGCCAGCGGTCCGGATTTGGACCGCAAACACAGGTCGGTTCGGTTCCAGAACCGTCCAAAAACCCGACCCGCTGACTCTTGGCGGGCCAAACCCGGACCTGTACCAGTCAACCCTCGGGTTTGGTCAGGTTTGGCTAGATCCGTCGGTTCCAATCACCGGTTCTGCGTTTCGGGTTCCATATTTATGGTCGCATTCGGATATGCTACTGTTAATCGTAAAATATTGACATTGGTACGTAACGGTTCACTTTCGACGTATTAGTCGCCTTGATGTGCAAAACAAACATACTCACGCGCCCAACCACATCCTGAAAATGAGCGTCAACAGAGCGTCAACAGAGCGTCAATGATATATGGTCTTGCAATCTGTTTTGCCTATAAAGGCGGCCAATAATTCCATTATGACTGAATACGACATATCGGAGGTGTAATTTCCCAGGACGCATGACCAAAAATTGTTGACGCTCCGTTGACACTCATTTTCATGATGGGCCAGGGAGGGTATTGCAATCTGTTTTGCCTATAAAGGCGGCCAAAAATACCTCTATGACTGACTACAACCTATCGGAGGTGTGATTTCCAAGGACGCATGTCCAAAAATCGTTGACGCTCCGTTGACGCTCATTTTCATGATGGGGCAGGGAGGGTATTGCTGTAACGGGCGGGGTCGGGCGCAGGTGATAAGAATGTTGCAAGACTGAACTCGAAGTGCGTATCGAGGAACAAAGATCAGAATATGTTTCAAAGTCGTACTGTTGCTTGCTATACAAGAGAACGAGTAAAGAGAGAAGAAAAAGAAATCCTCCAACGCTATCAACACTCTCTTTATATACAATTCATCTGCCACCCTCGAACCATTCTTCATGATCCGATGTACCATCCGAATCTCATCCCATGATCTTACACACCACTCCGTTCTTCCTTATCGTAACAACCACGCCACCTCTCCTGACGTCGCAACACTTCAGCTCACTTCTTTATCTATACTAAATTATACCGCCACCATCTCGCCGCTTCCTCCGCGTCTTCCAACGTCTCCACCTTTCCGTAACACAATTCCTTCCACACCCTCCGTATCTTTCTGTTATATTTCCCAAGTACCTTTGTACCTTCTTGCGCCGTGACAATTGCAATCTGTTTTACCTACAAAGGCGGCCAAAAATACCTCTATGACTGACTACAACCTATGGGAGGTGTGATTTCCAAGGACGCATGACCAAAAATCGTTGACGCTCCGTTGACGCTCATTTTCATGATGGGGCAGGGAGGGTACTGCAATCTGTTTTGCCTATAAAGGCAGCCAATAATTCCTTTATAACTGACTACAACCTATCGGAGGCGTGATTTCCCAGGACACATGACCAAAAATCGTTGACGCTCCGTTGACGCTCATTTTCATGATTGGGCAGGGAGGGTATTGCTATCTGTTTTGCCTATAAAGGCTGCAAATAATTACTTTATGACTGACTACAACCTATCGGAGGCGTGATTTCGCAGGACGCATGACCAAAAATCATTGACGCTCCGTTGACGCTCATTTTCATGATGGGGCAGGGAGGGTATTGCAATCTGTTTTGCCTATAAAGGCCGCCAAAAATTACTCTATGACTGATTACAACCTATCGGAGGTGTGATTTCCCAGGACGCATGACCAAAAATCGTTGACGCTCTGTTGACCCTCATTTTGCCATGGCTGTATCCGCAATATGCAATCATTTAATTTGGCACACTCCATCATTCACATCGTTTTGGCTGCCTTTCTGGCGGTTTTATTAACTTTCTTCTTGATCACTACGTTGTTCTTTAATAATACCTAGATATATTTGATAATGATCTCCAAAATCCCGTGTCTTTCGGTCAATGCTTGTCATCAGTTGCAGGATTGCTCAATCCGCTGCTCTTGTCTTCAAAATGATTGTTAGCTGCATTACCACACCACAGATAGTGAACTAACCTTCATCAGTCAGCATATCTGGATGAAAATCGGTATCGTGCTCGGTTTCCTCATCATCGAAACATTCCGCACCGGGAAGAGCTGTATGCGAATACGTATATCCGGCGGGCAAATTGACTATTTGAGAAGGTTGAACGTCCGAAGTGTTAGCCGTTGGGGAGGGTGGCATGCCGGGCAGTGGCGGAGTCGGCTCTGGAGTCCGCTCCCTGCATCGGTCGGGTGGAGGTGTACCTGTTCCTTTGCGTCTCCAGCGTGTCTGCGGATTCTTTGCGGTGCCATTGTGGCATGGAAGGCAGCCGGACGTTTGGTTTTGACGAAGCATTGCCGGGTGTCTTTGTATCGCAGCCTTCACCTTTTTGTGCCCAGGAAACTCAGCACCCCGCTTCTTCTCTTCTCAGACCTTGGCGCGTGGTTTCTTAATGAGGTATTTCCTTTCCTCGATTGCGGCGCGCGAAAAGCCTTCCTTGGCCATTTTGGCCATATTCAAGGCCAGGCGCACGTTGGACTGTTCTGGCAGTACCCGACCTCCTTGCCTTGCCATAGTTGCAGACATGTTGAAAACCTACAAGACATTAGTTGCTGCTTCTAACAATGAAATTCGGCTGTTACTTCTACCATATATGCTTCTGTAGCCTCCTCTAAGGTGATTAATGCCTGCTTCTTCCATTCACGGGGATGCTTATCAGCAAATTCATCTGCGAAAATCCCAGAGCTGACAACATCATGATGTTCGATTTCGCACACTGTGCGGATAAATACCTTTGTCGACAATGGAGGTATCCCGTTACGGGCAGCGATAAATTCGTTACGTAGCTCTCTACAGATACCCGCTGTACGTTATACAGTTAATTGACCGCCCTTTGCCTCGATATGAATATACTCACATCCAACTGCATGCTGGTTCTTATTTTTCCTGCTTCCAGTCTTGCGGACGATTTTTAAATGTGCATCCTGGGTCATATGTTTGGTGGCTGCATTGGCAGCGTCGCGGTGAACTAACTTGTGTCTGCGCTCTTGTTGTGTGCTAAGTCTATCCGTATTTGATGTAGCGCCCGCCAATTGGCCGGTATTCGATCCGCTCTCACCTGCTGGAGGTGGTTGTGTATCCATGATGTGCTGCTGTGGATTAGGAGAGGAAGATGACAACGAGAGGAAGTGGGAAGCCCTGAGGACTATATAGTTAGTTTCTTGGCAGAATGAAATATGTAGCAGCCAACATGATCGTTATGCTCAAGATGAATCCTGCTCAGTATGGATGCAAGTTGCAGGGGTTTCCCACCGCCCCGCATGTTGCAAACAGTCGGTCGGATGTTGTTTGTTTGATAACAGGGATAAACTGCGGTGTATGACCGCCGGTATTGCCTAATCACTATATATTCATAGGATGTTGTTCGAGGGAAAGCACGTCTGCTGATGTTTGTCTCAATTAATCCCCGGGATATTACATGAAAATGACGCTAACAATCATGTCATGTTGTACGGTTAGCGTCACTATTCCTGATTTATTGACAGTCAAAAGGGAGATTTTGCTTTGTTCAAGATGAGTAAACGTACCAACCTTGACATAAAAGACGCAGCTTGCCTCCATATTGTCCATAACTTGCAACATCCAAAATCTCGCCCAACAACAAAGTCCACGCAAACTACAATGGTAAATGCTCCGAAAAAGAACTTTTCGCCACTTCCAGCTGGCAGATACGGCAAATCGACAAAGCGGTCAACCCAACGACGTCATCATCCAAATGAAGGCAAGAGCGGCTTGGACGCACAGAGATTCCGAGCACTGGGGGCATTGCGCAGCTTGAGATTCAAAAAGAAGCTTGCGGCGGAAAAACGACGAGAAACGCACTTCTTAAGCAATGCAGAGAAAGAGAAATGGATTGAGGATTATGTTCAGAGAGAGACCGCTGGGGCAAGAAAGCGAGTTGAAGACGCAGAGGCAGCGGTTCAACAAGAGCAGGACGATATGACGCATGCTGAAATCACGGGATTGACACCCAGAGAGCCCGAAAAGACTTTTGAGGAGATGATGGCTGCTATCGGAGACAGTCTGAGTGATCTTGCAAGTTCCGACAATGGGGAGAATGGGGAAGATGAGGATGAAGAGACAGACCTGGGCAAGCTGAGCGAAGATGACGAACACGGCTGGGTGATGGGCACAATCTCCGAAACGGTACAGCAGTGCGTGGAGAGCTTCCGGCAGAAGCAGATGAAACTTGACGAATTGACACAACCAGGATGGGAGGATGCAGCCGACTACTTCCGTGAACAAGACAAGAAGTACGGCACAGTCGAATTAAGGGTTCTGGTAGTCGTTCAACCTGAAACAGATGATGACGCTTCGGCACCTCCACCAACAACATTTGGAGAGCTTATGGACAGGCTTGACATTGTCCCTGGAATATCGCAAATGCTGCAAGGGACTTCTTGACCAGGAAGTAGTCATATTCGGCTCGGTTTGGTGAAACCGCAGTCGAACACAACCATATCCGGTCTTGAGCCCGCCGCAGAGCCCGATACGTTACCTTTGCTCAAAGCGAAGCCAGTTGAACCAGTAAGCTTTTACCCCTGCTTATAGCCTCCAGCTAATCACCATATAGATTTCGGATTCAGACGAAGACATGGTGATGGCTCCTGCGTCAGCGGAGGAATAGATAGGCAAAGTGTGATTATTGACGTCATCTGTTGGTGAAAAGCAATTTGTTTACCACTATTGCTATGTGTCCGCTTTATCTTGATTTCAGTGACCAAATTGTGAGACGTGATAATTCGTCTGTGCTTGTGCAAGGGTCGAACGCACCATGTGAAAATTCTAGAATCCAAATCGGGCGACAAAACGGTTAACACGTTCGATTTGCATCAGCATGTGACTGTTAAGCGACCAAGTAAAAGCAATATTAGTGATATAATATACTAACAAAATGTAAGTCAGTGATGTCATACGTGCCATAGAAAGAGCGGTCAGTGCTCAATACGAATCAGTCTGAACGACGACCGTCATGCTGCATTCATCCATGTATCCATCTGCATAACTCTCCGCACAGGCCTCATGCACATGGTTGAGATATTTGAGATTGCTTATGGTACGTCATTGAAATCGAGGAGAAGGAGCTGGATAAGGAAAGGTGAGGAAGTCGAGCTATATTTACCAACAACTAGTGAAATGTTCTACATGCCATAAATTGCCGGCCAAAAGCGCGGGAATGTGATAGGGCCCCGTCATTTCTCACTCAGATAGCGTGGATAGCACTGATCAGAAATTGAGAGGTAATAAAACTCCTGGATGCAAACGATAATACATGCAAACGCAATATTGGATGTCCACAATGTGTATATGAATGGTTGTGTACAATTTGTGGGTGCACAAAGACTGTTTCGATGTGATTAAAGTGAGCATCAACAGAGTGTCAACGATTTACAGACTTACACATTCGGCAATCAATTGGCGGGATTATCGTATCATTCCAAAGTGAACGTAATGGTCGGCTTAAAAGCGAAAAAGACAAACTATATGTTCGTTGCCACTTCGTGAAAATGAGCGTCAATGGAGCGTCAATGGAGCGTCAACGATTTTTGGCATTGCATCATGGAAAATCAAGAGGGCTGCGCGATGATATTAAGCCATAATCGCACTATTGGCTGCCTTTCGAAACAAAACTTGTTGCGACGACATTGCTTCTATGTCCTAAAAATGAGCGTCAACGGAGCGTCAACGGCTTTTGGCCATGCATCATAGAAAATGCAAGGGCTGTGCGGCAACCTTAATCCATAATCTCACTATCGGCTGCCTTTCTAGGCAAAATGTGTTGCGACACCATTGCTTCTATGTCCTAAAAATGAGCGTCAACAGAGCGTCAACGGCTTTTGGCCTTGCAACATAGACGATGCAAGGGCTGTGCGGCAACCTTAATCCATAATCTCACTATCGGCTGCCTTTCTAGGCAAAACGTGTTGCGACAACATTGCTTCTATGTCCTAAAAATGAGTGTCAACGGAGCGTCAACGATTTTTGGCTTTGCATCATAGACAATGCAAGGGCTGTGCGGCAACACAAATGCATAATCGCACTATCGGCCGCCTTTCTAGGCAAAACTTGCTGCGACAACATTGCTTCTATGTCCCAAAATGAGCGTCAACGGAGCGTCAACAATTTCTGGCTTTGCATCAGAGGAAATGCAAGGGCTGTGCGGCAACATTAATGCATAATCGCACTATCGGCCGCCTTTCTAGGCAAAACTTGCTGCGACAACATTGCTTCTATGTCCTAAAAATGAGCGTCAAAGGAGCATCAACGACTTTTGGCCATGCATCCTGGAAAATCAATTGGCTGAGTGGCGACATTAAGCCATAATCATACTATCGGCCGTCTTTCTTGGTGAAAATTGCCGCGACAAAATCGCTACTATGTCCTAAAAATGAGCGTCAACGGAGCGTCAACGATTTTTGGCTTTCCATCATAGCAAATGCAAGGGCTGCGCTGCGATGTTAAGCCATAATCGAACTATAGGCCGCCTTTCTAGTCAAAAATGGTTGAGACAACGTCGCTACTATGTCCTGAAAATGAGCGTCAACGGAGCGTCAACGACTTTTCGCCTTGCATCTTGGAAAATTCAAAGCCTGTGCGGCGTGATTAAGCCATAATCCAAATAGCGACCGCCCTTCTAGGCAAAAATGCTTTCAACAACATCTGCACAATGCTCTACAAATGAGCGTCAACAGAGTCTCAACGATTTTAGGCCTTGCATCTGGGAAAATCAACGCACTGTACAACATACTTGATCAATAATTGAACTATCGGCCGCCGTACTAGTCAAAACAGCTTGCGACAAGATCTTAACCATGTCCCAGAATGAGCGTCAACAGCGTGTCAACAATTTTTGATCTTGCATCTTGGATAATCTAATGGCAATGGAACGCAGATAACCCATAATGAACTTATCGGCAGCCTTGAATGGCAAAAATGCTAGTGATGATATCGCATCTGCCTCCTACAATTGAGCACCCACAGAGCATCAACAATTTTTGTGGAGGCTCAGAATGCTATACAGTGATGTACTGCATTGTGGTGTTCCTAAATCAGGTTTTACCCGGTCAGTCTTTGCAATCTGTCCTTGTATACAACTTCACAAATATGCATGCAATGTCTTACAGATCTGATTTTTTGCTTGTATCTGTAGTCAGTATTTGAGAAACCGCAGTTTGCTATACTATAACGTTACTTTCGGCAGTCTTTCGAGTCAGAATACCCAGCATTCTACTTATTACAGCCATGTCGGATTCACAATCTTTGAACACCTCTTTGCTCGAGGTTATGATCTCCTCCAAAAACGAACGTGTCTTTATTCGTGATTTGAGCGACCTTACTTTGCAAATCATCTTCGATGCGTGGTGGGCTTCAATGAATATAGGCTCGAAGCGGCTTATTGCCTGGAATAATTCTAGACATGCGCCTTCGTGGCGATTCTATTTACACTGTGGAATGACGGAGAACAGCAGCCCTGGCATCATATGTATCGTTTGTCATCAAGTTCTTCGCCATCCATCAGAACATGGGACCAGCTCAATGGGGAAACACTTGCTGGCAAAAGCTCACATTGCAAAGTTGAACGAATTAACAGGGTCACAGGTTACTGAATTGACTAGTTCGACGGTCGATGAAACAGCTTTGGCCATCTTGAGGAGGCAAGGAAGTCGAGGAAACTCAATAGTAAGTTCGTAGAGTCATGTCATATTCGACATCCAGGTAGTTCCATATTGACTGGAATGACAGACAAGACGTTCCAAACTGGCAGCTAAGGACTTTGAAACTTGCGAGTTTCACCAGGACACGTGGAATCGATACCTCATGTTAGGATGTGTTTCGGCACATATTCCATGGAATGCGATATCAAATCTTGAGCTACGACAGTCATATACGGCATTACGCGATGACCTAGTGCTGCCGTCTGCTACAACCCTTAGTAACATTTGCCGGAGGGAATATGCACTGACTGTGGATTCAATTAAGAAGCAATTGCCGTTGCGAAATAAAGTTAGTTTAGCTTTGGACGGATGGACATCAACAAACAAATTGGCCATAACGTGGGTCATTGCATACTATATGGATCGAAATTGGGCATTGCGTGAAGTTCAACTCGCTTTCGATGAGGTTGATCGCCAGTTCTGTTCCCGTTTCGAGAGCTAATTAATGATGATAGGTCAAGGGCCAACATACTGGAGCAAGGCTAGCCGTTCATTTGAAGGACGTGCTGGATCGTTTTGAGCTTACTGATGGCCGTTTGCTTGGTATTATAACTGATAATGCTTCCTCAAACAACTCGATGACACGCGAGCTGCAATCGACACTTGAGGCCTCTGGAATCGAGTGGCCGGCGTTGAGGAACCACATACCATGCATGGCGCACGTCATACAACTTGCTTTAGGTGCATTCATGAGCAGTCTCAGGGTAAAAGGCCGCACCAAGTCTTGGGAAGCCCATGAGCGCGATCAGCAATTTGGAGAGAATGAAAGCATAGACATTGGGAAGAGTCAAATACTTCGAAAAGAGGGCAATGCAAGAATCAACAAGGTGTCGGCCAT
>Ga0307512_10002376_pt1 | contig 24017 bp, 36 predicted proteins | sample 14_EM_MG_FD_200267 | JGI IMG/M metagenome (GOLD analysis project Ga0307512, IMG submission 200267) | Populus trichocarpa ectomycorrhiza microbial communities from riparian zone in the Pacific Northwest, United States - 14_EM | ecosystem: Host-associated > Plants > Roots > Unclassified | place...
TTCCCACTATGACTGGCAGTGCTCACCTACAACATTGTGGAAGCCTTCAACCAGGTCCACCTGACAACACTGCGCGAAATCATACTACAACAGCACATGCCCCTCTACCTCACCAACTGGGTCCCAGGATTCAATACAGACTGAAAGCTCGCATTTGGTTTCGATCAGAATACTGAGCAACCTCAACCGTAGGAATGCGGCCTACCACAAGGATCTCCTATCTCACCAATCCTCTTCCTCATATACAGCAATGCAATGCTGGAAAAGCAACACCACCCCTCCGATGCAACCGACACAACCTATGTAAATGAGGTCTACAAGGTCTAAATATCACCCACAGTGTCTAGAGCCAACAACCTGCTCAAAGAAAGGACAAACCAACACCTTCAAAAGGGAGCCCACCTAGGAGTAACCTTTGCCCCTCCGAAAACAGAACTCATGTATTGCCTCCCCCTCACCAGCAGGGACAAGAACAAGAGCCTTGCCTCACACCCCCCACTGCAAATCGGCCACAACACCATCACACCAACACGACAGATCAAATACCTGGGCATGTTCATCGATGAATCACTCAGCTTCCTCCATCACAGCACCATAGCTGCAGCCAAAGGGTACAAAACACTCGGCAGCCTAGGCTTTCTATGCCACTGGTCACGTGTATCCCCGCCCACATCACTCATCACCTGGCGATGACGGTGATACTGCCAACCATGTTCTGGTCATCTCCAGCATGGTGGACTGGCACCGCAATAATAACGGCTACCCTGAACACCACCTACAACTCAATCGCCCAATGGATCACAGGGCGCCCACTCAACACCAGAACCTCTAACCTCATCACACTGGCCTAACTCCCATCCCTGGCAGCATATCTGGACTACCTGTCGCTACGATACGCAATACATCTCGACTTCCTCCCTTCCCACCATGCACTGGGCCCCCCACGAGCAGCACAAAACATGCCACCCAACCTCCCATGACTCCACCGCCTATACAACCTGAGCAAACACCTGGTAATGGGCAAACTCGAAGACCAAACAAGCACCTCAACAGTGGAGGGGGTTCCCATTATCCCTTCCCTGAACCCGAACAATACAACCCAACCCAACAAGCACACGAACAATGGCTCGAAACATGAGAAAACCACACCTTCATCATCTACATGGACAGCTCCAAACTTGATAATGGGTCAACAGGATGTGGATGGGCAATATACTACTGCGGCGACCAGCACCTGTACCGGCTGGATGAAGGCAGTTGTCATCTAGGCAGTCAGGCTGAGGTGTATGACGCTGAACTCCACACAGTCCAAGAGGCAGTGACCACCCTCCTGACCACCACAGCTCCACGGGGTACTGTCGTCATCTGCATCGACAATCAGGCAGCAATCACCACCCTCAACTTTAAAAAATACAACCACAAGTACGCCCAATGAGCCCTCAAGTCCATCGAAAACCTACGCACCCTCGGCTGGCAAATCTCCATCACCTGGTGCCCATCCCATTGCAACATTAGGGGCAACGAGAGGGCCGACAAACTCGCCAAACAAGGGACTGGCAACCCAGTCCCATACCGTATCGCACACATGACAAAAACTTGGCTCCTCCCGCAAGCGTGAGCACAACTCATGAAACAATGGAAGACCCAACTTCCCCTCTCTACACCATCCTTCACCTTTCCCAAACACCTCCAGGAGGTGGACTGGGTCGACACACGAGCTCTTGGATGGGTCTTTAGCAAGTATGCACCCACAGACCCACCGCCCAACATTACTGCCGATCTATGCCCATGTAGCACAGACCTTGCCACCTCACACCACCTTCTCCAGGATTGCCAGCTGCTGGATACACAGTGGGCAATCCTCCAATGCACTACGACAGGTGATATTCTGTGACACTGGGACGTCCGGTCAACTTCGGAGTGATGGTAATATCGAACTAGTCAGGTTTCTGGATACTCACGAAGGAGATGGGGCGCACGCGGTCTTCGCCGGCATTCAATTATTATACAAGAATAACTTCCCCAATGACCCTCCTTCCAAGTTTGCCCACCGTTAGGGGATTCACAGCGAATAATCTAAGGGGTTTGGTTTGATATCTGTGGTACCCGCTGGCTACGGCTAGAGCGCTGGATCGTACACAGCTCCGCAGCAATGGCTTGCCTGACGGCTAACTCGTGGATCGCTTCGGCGGATGGTTTGAGGCGGGCCCAGCATCTTGCCCAATGGCTCGCTCGTGTTGCTTCAGCGGATGGTTGGGATCGAGGCGGACCCGGCATCTTGCCCGACGGCTCGCTCGCGGCGATTCAGCGGATGGTTCGACGCATGCCTGGCAGCGTGCCCGACGGCTTGCGTGTATCGCTTCGGTGTATCTGCGCTTTGGCGGACGATTCGATTAGAGAGGGGCCTGGCGTCTTGCACGACGGTTCGCTGGCAGCGCTTCGGCGGATGGTTAGGATTGAGTCGGGCCCGGCGTCTTGCCCTACGTCTCACTCGTGTCGCTTCGGCTGGTTTCGATTTCAGACGAGCCCGGCGTCTTGCCCGACGGCTCGCTCGACAACTGCCTCACGGATATCCTTATCTCTGGTTCCTATGCAGCGGCTACCAAGTTCTGCTTTCCTTAGGTCATCACAGCTCTTCGGATGACTGGCTCGGCGTACTGAGTATTTTGGGATTATTGGTATGCCCGGCTGATGCTGCACCGGCCTCACCCCCCAGTACCCGGAGACCACTCGGCTGCTTCCCCTCAAGGCTGCTTCACCAGGCCGAACTGTTTCCGGCCCGAAAGATTCGGCGTAAGATATAGTCGAGGATACGTACACACTCCAGGTCCTCCTGGATGCGGGCCTAAGCCCAAAGCTACTCGTCCTGGTCGGTGTCCCCCGGGAACTCATCGGAGGCGTGACATATGGTTCCTCGCCACCAGATTTCGGGTCTGGGGTTGATTGGTCATGACTGGTGTCCGCAATAAGGAGAGCAAGAATTCCGGGGCACGCCAGTCCATTGTCCTAGACAGAATCCTGCCTCGGCTGACATGTCCTCTTACAAGTTGGGCTACTTTACAGACTCCGTGCCTGCAGTTGCGTGTCCACCACTTGCTGGGTTCCTTGCTTCTCCGGAGTTTCCGGTACTCCGGTCCATTATCTTCAGTCAAGACTTCTCAACCTTGTCATCACCTCATGAGCTCCGCTTCCACCTAGACTCTCGAGCTCCTCACGTATCCTTCCATCTTCTTTCCGAATGGCTGTTGTCCCGCTCACATCGCTTAGACATATCGTCGACTCGCGTGTGGCTGCTGGAGGCTTGCAAGTATCGCCGCGGCGATTCGTTCAACGTATCGTTTGCAGATCCGTGGCGACGACTCGCTCTACGGATCGCTCGGTTCCGTGGCAACCACTCACTCGACAGATTGCTCGTATGGGGATGGTCGTTGACTCAATGTCTTGGTTACCGGTAGATGGTCTGTTGATCGTTAGACGATTGAGACGATCATTCCGCTCCGGATTCCGATGATTCTTCCAATGAAGACCGGTTGCCCACCGCTCGTCGGCGGGTTGTCGTATAAGTATCCGGCTCGGTAAAGTCATGTGCTGCGGGGAAATTACCCCGCACCGCGACATGAATACTCTTCGCCTTGGTGGTAAACGTCATCAGCATAATACAGATAATCTCTCGATTTGGATCGGAGAGTAGTGCTTCCACATATCCTCCTGCGAGTGGCTGGAGCAGGTCCTCTGTTCTCTCGTCATGATTGGGTGATGCGATATGGGTTGTGTGCAGGGTTGATTACGCTACTCGACCTGAGCCGGAGCAACGAACCCTCGACCATACCAGCAATCCTTTCTTCGGCCGCGATGGCATCAAGGCATAGCTCCGCCCCATATCTTTCCCAATAGACTCTCGAACCTCGAGGTGCGGTCCTGTAGCAGCATTTGCACTTTCCCGAACACGAGCCAGTACTTGGTCTGGGTGTTACCCAGCGCTATAGGATTGGCTTGAAGTCAAGCCTTCACTTCAGTATCTGTTCAACTCGACGTCCCTTACCTTCATGCAGTGTGTGCCCTGCATCATAATCATTGTAAGCATCTCTGATAAGTGGGGGATACGCTCACTCTGTCGTGCACTGGCAAAGCCCAGAGTTCATCGCCATAATCGGGTGTCAATGACGAGGATGCGAGAGGTAGCATGATCCCTCGTGTCTCCTGACCATGGGGTGCAACGGTATCGCCTTGGGCCTTTGAGCTGTGTGCGACGATACAGCGATTCCCGACTCATGGTGTTGTTCCTCTAGGCCGTGCCTCTGGAAACAACCCCGCTCCTATTCCGCGATTTAGACTCACAGCTCCTTGCGTTCCCCTTTTCCTTCCAATCGCTTGTCCTGCTTATGATGACCACCAAGGTTGTCTTCCTCCGTGGCAGCGCTTGTGCTTTCCCAGTAGGTGCCGGTACTTGGCCCAGGGTTTTCCTGGTGCTGCAGAGTCAGTTGACCCCAGCCGAGCCCCGACGCTGACGGTTGCCCGGTTTCGGTATGCCATTCTAAGACCGTGTGACGAGTTTCCGATACCTTCCTACCTGGCCCGAATCCGAATTCTGACCCTGTAGTATTTAGGGTGTAACACTATCCCCCCCATTCCTAAGCTTCGTCCTGAAGCTATAGGATGGTGTTGTTGTGTATAGTCCTTCAGTATCCGTACTATTGCTTGATTATTGAGACAAAAAAACCCATGTGGGAAAAGGTCTCTCAAATCGGTGAGCCCATAGTCCGTTGGCGTATCAGGATACTATACTCCGCTACCGCTCGATCATTGAGACTGAAAAAACCCCATTGGAAAAAGCCTATGAAATCGTTGTGAGATGGTAGCCTGTTGGCATTTCAAATCGACGAAACACGTAACGGTTCTGTAAGGTGACCTTTGAACCTAGCCTCCCAGCCTGCCGCTCAGGTTATCGAGAAAAACCCGGTGGGAAAAAACTCACTAACCATTCCTTGAGCCTGCAGCTGTCGAACGGCGTATTCGTCCGATCGTATCGGTCATGACATCGTATTGCTGTCAGATGCCATCCATATTCCTGGGGACTCTTAATGTCCTGAGTCTGGTGCCTGGTACCCAGCTGCCGGTGAAGGCATCCTTTTTCCATCCTCAAATTCCCGGCCTTTCAGCTCATCCATCCTGGCACTCGGCTCGGAACGGCTTCCTCCCCAGCCTTTCGGCTGTCCCGTACAGTTTCCCTACTGCACCAGTTCACCAGCCTTCCGGCCATCGTATTCCTCGCCCTTTCGGCCAACCTGTCCCGGCACTTCGGCATGGGACGGCATTCTCCCTGACCTTTCCGTCAACCCGTTCCTGCACTTCGGCTCCGAACGACCTCCTTCCTGGGCTTTCCTGCCAATTCTGACGAAGGCTGCTGTAGCCTGCTTCGCATACCGGATCGCCATAAGCGCTCGATCCTTATCCCCCCCTTTCCAGGTCGGTTCTTCGAACGCCTCAAATAACCGCCAAGTTTGCCATTCCAGCTACTGGACTGACGAGATGCATGTTGGTGTATTATCTATCACCGATGCTAGTGAGCTGCTGTACTGTACTCAGCAAGCCTGGCGTCGCTTGAATACCCCATTACATGAGGTTTGCTCGGCGTATGGTATTCCATGGGTTCGTTGACAGACATGTAATTCCCCGGATGACGTGCAATTGGGGTTACGCTCCATCGAGGAGCTGCCTCGCAACAGGTCAGTGAGGGTGGTGTCGAGGAATAGCGCCTAGTGCGAACTCCCACACGTTGAACGCAGTGAATGCCAAATTCGCAGCTCGGAACAGCTGGAGTTGTGCCCAGAACGTGTATTCTAACATATCCGGAATGAATTCACTGGCTTCGAGTGAGAATGAGTGCTGGTTCCTTGGTGAGTTGGTGGGCGCCAGGACCCAAAAGGACTGGATTTTGGCGATTTTCGTCCGGTTTCGGTGAAAACCAGGAAAAATGAGCTCAGTGGCACTCGAAGTCCATTGAAGCCCGGAAATACCTGGATTTTGGCGATTTTGGTCTGGTTTCCGTGAAAAACAGGAAACGAGTGCAGCGGCACTCGAGGCCTATTGAGGCCCAAAATGAAAAAACCCTCGTCGTTTGCCTGCCTAGCAGCCATCGTGGACTGCGTCTCTGGCGGGATTAGTTGATTCTTCGGTGCCACACACGCAGTGCGATAGAAACCGTCGTCAGAGCTATTGCAGTGTGGTCTAGGTGGTTTCCGCGGTTATCGTTGACCGCTGCTTGGACCAGCTCTCAATGATCCTTTCTTGACCCGACCTCCCAGTTACGGCTCATAGGCCAGCTGGGGGTCTTTCTCTCCCTATCCATTCGTCTTGACCACGTCTGCTCAGCGCAACGGCCGGCAATTGGTCTTTCCTTCCTTGCCCTTTCGGCGCATTACCAGGTCCCGTCGAGCTTCAACTCGACCCCTGGCTACCCAAACTTCCTTGCTCGTCGTTGGTGTTGAGCAGGACCTTCTTTCTTCACACATCTGCCTCGTGTCGACCGGAGGGAGAGTGAGTGGCTGACAATTGATGTCGTCTGAAGGTTGAAATTCTGGAGAAAGGTGACTTAAACCCTAGATTATAGTGTGACACTGGGACGTGCAGTCAACGTTGTAGTGACGGTAATATCGAACTAGTCAGATTTCTCGATAGTCACGAAGGAGATGGGGCACGTGCAGTCTTCGCTGGTGTTCAATTATTATACAAGAATAACTTCCCCAATGACCCTCCTTCCAAATTCGCCCACCGTTAGGGGATTCACAGCGAATAATCTAAGGGGTTCAGTTCGATATCTGCGGTGCCCGCTGGCTGTAGCTTCAGCGCCGGATCGCACGCAGCTCCGCGGCAACGGCTTGTCCAACGGCTCGATCGTGTATCACTTCGGCGGATGGTTGAAGGTGGGCCCAGCATCTTGCCCGACAGCTCGCTCGTGTCGCTTCGGTGGATGGTTCGGATCAGGCGGGCCTAGCGTCTTGCTGGACAGCTCGCTCGCGGCACTGCGGCAGATGGTTCGACACATGTCCGGCAGCGTGCCTGACGGGTTGCGTGTATCGCTTCGGCCTATCTGCACTTCGGCAGAGGATTCAATTTGAGATGTGTCCTGCATCTTACCCGATGGTTCGCTCGCGGCGCTTCGGCGGCTGGTTCGGATCGAGTCGGGCCTGACTTCTTTCCCGAGGTCTCGCTCCTGTCGCTTTGGTGGGTTTCGATTCGAGATGGGCCCGGCATCTTACCCGATGGCTCGCTCGACAACTGCCTCATGGGTATCCTTATCTCTGGTTCGTATGCAGCGGCTACCGAGTTCTGCTTTCCTTAGGTCATCACAGCCCTTCGGATGACTGGCTTGGCGTACTGAGGATTTAGGGATTATTGGCGTGCCCGGCTGATACCGGACCGGCTTCACCCCAAGTACCCGGGGACCACTCGGCTGCTTCCCCTCAAGGCTGCTTCACCCAGCCGAACTGTTTCCGGCCCGAAAGATTCGGCGTAAGATATAGTAGAGGATATGCACACACTCCAGGTCCTCCTGGATGCGGGCTGAAGCCCAAAGCTACGCGTCCTGGTCGGTGTCCCCCGGGAACTCATCGGAGACGTGACATATGGTTCCTGGCCACCAAATTTCGGGTCAGGGGTTGATTGGTCGCAACTGGTGTCCGCGATAATGAGAGCAAGAATTCTGGGGCACACCAGTCCATTTTCCTAGACAGAATCCTGTCTCGGCTGACAAGTCCTCTTACAAGTGGGGCCACTTCACAGACTCTGTGCCTGCAGTTCTGTGTCCACCACTTTCTGGTTTCCTTGTTTCTCCGGAGTTTCCGGTACTCTGGTCCATTATCTCCAGTCTAGACTTCTCAACCTTGTCATCACCTCACCAGCTCCGCTTCCGCCTAGACTCTCGAGCTCCTCACATATCCTTCTGTCTTCTTCCTGAATGGCTGTTATCGCGCTCACATTGCTTAGGCGTATCGTCGCTCGTGCATGGCTGCGGGAGGGTTGCAAGTATCGCTGCGGCGATTCGTTTGACAGATCGTTTGCGGTTCCGTGGCGACGACTTGCTCGACGGATCGCTCGGTTCCGTGGCAACGACTCGCTCAATGGATTGCTCGTATGGGGATGGTCGTTGACTCGATGTCTTGGTCACCGGTAGATGGTCTGTTGATCGTTAGACGATTCAGGCGATCATTCTGCTCCGGATTCTGATGATTCTTCCGATGAAGACCGGTTGTCCAACACTCATCGGTGGGTCATTGTATAAGTATCCGGCTCGGCAAAGTCACATGCTGCGGGGAAATTACCTCGCACCGCAACGTGAAAACTCTTTGCCTTCGTGTTAAACTTCATCAGCGTAATACAGATAATCTCTCAATTTGGATCGGAGAGTAGTGCTTCCATGTATCATCCTGAGCGTGGCCGGAGCAGGTCCTCTGTTCTCTCATTGTGATTGGGTGATGCGATATGGGTTGTGTGTAGTGTTGATTACGCTACTCGACCTGAGCGGGTGCAACGAACCCTCAACCATACCAGCTATCCTTTCTTTGGCCGCAATGACATCAAGGCATACCTTTGCCCCATATCGTTCCCAAGAGACTCTCGAACCTTGAGGTGCAGTCCTGTAGCGGCATTTGCACTTTCCCGAACACGAGCTGGTACTTGGTCCAGGGGCTATCCCGCACTGTAGGATTGGCTTGAAGTCAAGCCTCCACTTCAGTATCTGTTCAACTCGACGTCCCTTACCTTGGTGCGGGGTGTGCCCTGCATCATAATCGTTGTAAGCATCTCAGATATGTGGGGGAGAAGCTCACGCTGTTGTGCGCTGGCAAAGCCCAGAGTTCATCTCCATAATCGGATGTCAATGATGAGGATGCAAGTGGTAGCATGATCCCTCGTGACTCCTGACCACGGGGTGCAATGGTATTGCCTGTGGCCTTCGAGCCATCTGCAATGATACAGCGATTCCCGACTCGTGGTGTTGTTCCTCTAGGCCGTGCCTCGGGAAACAACCCTACTCATATTCCGCAATCTAGACTCGTAGCTCCTTGTGTTCCTGTTTTCCTTCCGATCGCTTGTCCTTCTTATGATGACCACCAAGGTTGTCTTCCTCCGCGGCAGTGCTTGCGCTTTCCCAGTCGGTGCCGGTACTTGGCCCAGAGGTTTCCTGGTGCTGCAGAGTCTGTTGACCCCTACCGAGCCCTAACGCTGTCGGTTGCACGGTTTTGGTATGCTGTCCTAAGACCGTGTGATGAGTTTCCGATACCTTCCTGCCTGGTTCGTATCCGAATTCTGACCCTGTAGTATTTAGGGTGTAACATATTCAGACCCCGCAATTCATTACGCTACCTGAATACGCCCTCCCACTTCGCCAGTTCCTCCGTGCAACTGGCCTGGGCTACTCCACTCAGATCCGCTTCGCGACGGACCAACCCACACCACAAGGCTCCGAAGCCTCAGGATCAGACTCGCCTGAACCAGACTTCGGCACTTTCGAAATTTAAACGATCACACGAACGAGACAACAAAGCTTGACAAACGATGTTTGGTAACGAAGGGGGGGGTTTCTCTTTTCTTTCCTTTTACCATCAGAGTGTTTCCTTGCTTGAGTGTTCTTGTGGCATACCTCTCTCTGCACTGGAATTTTGCTTTCCTTGGAGCGAACACGTTTCCTGGTGGAAAGAAAGATGGAAGCCCCATGGGGGTGGGATGGCGAGGAAGAGTGCATATTACCTATAGGGTAAAGCACAATAGATCAAAGTCGCATATTCTCTCCGACAACCACCCCATGTGTTCAAAAAGAACTTTTCTCTCCGATTATCAATCTTGACAAAAACCTTCTCAAAACAATCTCTGCATCTCGGGCTCCAGCCTCATTAACTGAAGAGCTGATTTGCACGAGTTCTGTTTTCAACCCTCCCCCCCTCTGTGGTGCCCTTGGGCATTGTGTACCCAACCACCACCAACCTGCTTCACGACCCCCAGTTCATCGCGCCTCACACCTCATGGCCTAATCGCACCATAGCCAGAAGTCTCTTGATGCCTTTCTCCATTCTGGCGCCAGCGGAATGGCCTCCAACCTCCAACCCAGCCCCACCTTCACCATGCGGGCCCACTGTCCTACCAAACGCCCTCGAGAGGACTCTGACTCTGAGAACAGTACTGAGAGCGAAGTCGACTTCAGCACGATGGACTTCTAGCTGACTGCGCATATCACTGCCATCCAGGCACTAGGTGACGAGACTGAACTCCCAGACTATGCTGCTCCTTAGCTGTCTCCCCCCCTGAGTACAGAACATGCAGTTATACGGTCTGACTTCAAAATCATCACATTAGCGGATATGGAATGCCTCTACACATGGACCAGCGCAGACATCGTGACGTCAGCCAACGATACCACAATCGACCTCAAGAAATCGAACGACCAGCTACACAGTCAGGTTGCGACGATGGGTACCCGCATCTCCCAATTGCAGCAACAGGTTCTCACCTGCCAGGGGCTCATCCAGTGCCTCTCTGAAACACCTGTGGTACACCCCACATCCACCAAAAAGGACCAGAAGAAGAAGAAGGACAAGCAGGCAGCAGGCCAAGTCAACACAACCGTCCATGGAAACACCAACCCCAGCTTCGCATAGGTGGCTGCTGCTACACCAACTTTCCCAGTGCAAACAACGACTACTGCTACCACAGGATGGACAACCCTGAAGATTGGTCGACAGAAGGACAAAAGGGTCCCTACGGCCAAACTTCCCCAAACCAAGCGAGAAGTGACATGTCAATTTGCCCATGAGGAACCAGACCCCATCCAGATTGAACAACATTACGCCACATGGCAAATGGTAGTGGATACAGCGCTCTGACGGGTAAATGCTGCAATCGTCGACAACAAGGACGTCTTTGTACCCGCTTTCATCCGCGCACGGGTCGCAGTGCGAGGCAACATCATTTTCACCACTGGGAATACACAGAACAACGTCCTCTATGAGAATTACTCCACGATCATTGCAGACTCCCTTTCCTATTATGAGAAATCTACAGAAGTGGAGATTGGTAAACGCTTCAGCCAATTTCTCCTACACGTAGTGCCAACACATCTTCCTCTACCTGAAATCTCGCAGAGTCTCGCCACCAACTGCCCACAGCTCATTCAGGGGCAGAAGCCCAGGTACGTTATCCCGGCTGAGTGACGAGAGCATAAGACACACTCCACAGTGGTTATATTGCTGATAGGCAACATCAAGAAAGCCAGCATTGGCCATCAACACCTAATTGTCTGTAACCGACAATACGAACTGGATGATTATATTGCGTACAGAAGGAACACCCAATACTGCAAGTGCCAAGCCTACGGCCACCCAGCGGTTCTGTGCAGGGACAATCCCCACTGTGCAGTCTGTGCAGACCCCAACGAGAACAAGGAGCACCCATGCACTCTCCCAATTTGCAAGAAGGGCCCAGCCTGCACTCACCCCCCGATCTGCTACGCCAACTGCGAGGCACCCCATAAGGCGAGTGACCCCAATTGTCCAGAGCGGATCAAGCTTCTCGAAATTACCAAGATGAACACGAATGCAACCACTATGGGAGACACCCCAAAAGTGGGAGTAGCTGCATAAAATGGCCCCTGTTGCATCCATTGGGTCCCTACAGCTGCTGAACTGCGCACGAGTCCAAGCAATGACAATTTCAGCATTGCAAAACTTCTCCCAAAAATCCGAAAATCTCATCTACCTTCTGCAGGAACTGGGGGTTGACAGACATGGGAACCCACAGTCATTACCAGGATTTGATATCTTTACCCCCTCTCCCACAAAGCCTCGATACATGACATACGTATGTCACACATCTGGATGACCGCAACCACAGTCTTTACCGCCCATGACTCTTTTTTGGGAACCACAATCACTACGCCGCAGAACCAGCAAACATTCACCCTCTTTAACTTCTACTCCCCAGGACGGGCAGATCCAGTGGCCGCAATCCTACCAACCCTCAAATTACCAACTGATTGCCTACTCATGGGGAATCTTAATACACACCACCTGTGGTGGCAGGGACCGCTTCCACAAGCCACTAGTATCTATACTGCCAGTCCCACAATTGCGAATTTGCTTGAGGACAACAACTTCAGTCTCCAGTACAAGCCGGCAATACCCACACACCACCCTAGGAATGGTGGACAGCCATCTACCATCGATTTATGCTTCTCCTGAGGTTTACCAACACAATCCATCTTGACACTTGTCGTGGACCATGAGACTACCTCTGACCACAGCGCTGTCATCATCACCCTATCCCTGCCATCTGCTCTGGCACCAACCATTCCCCACCAGTGCTGGCTCAAGGCTAACTGGGAAATGTTCAATTCCAAGATTCGATCTGCAAAGATGGATCTCTCACCACTCCGAGGCACGGACGACACTCTGAGAGCAGTCACCATCATTACACGTCTCATTCATAAGGGGGTCACCGATGCAGTCCCCGTCAGGATGATATGAAAGACAGCAGCACCCTGGTGGAACCACAGCCTTACACTGGCAAAGCAAAGCATCAAGCATGCAGATAGAAGCGCCCGTTTACAACCCACCGACTTGAACCGTACGGACAGCCAATACAAGTACCACAAGTGGTCAATAATGGTACAAAGCGCAAAAGCAGCCTACCGTATCTACCAGCTCGAGACTACATCCACCGAACAGTTTGGGAAATGATTGAGTACCATAACACACATCATAAGCCAATCCTACCACTTGAGGGACGATATGACTTCAAAGGGAAATGTGAGGTGCTATGTAATGCACTGTTCCCTATGGTCAACACAAAACAACAAACACCACTCCCAGCAACCCTGCTTACCTGCAAGAAAGACCTCTGCCATTACACTCAGGAGGTTACAGTGTCGGAAATCCACTTGGCCGTCACACTGTTGAAATATGGCACCTCTGTCAGATCAGATGACACTACCTACAGCACCCTACGACACTTCAACAAGGCCACCCCACATCTTCTCCCTGACCTCTTCACGGCATGCCTCAGGCATGCCACCTATTCGCCAGAATGGAAAACTGCCAACTGTGTTGTTGTCCTGAAACCTTGCAAGAAGTCATACTCGCACCCAAAGTCCTACTGACCAATTTCACTCCAGTTATGCTTTGGTAAACTACTGGAAGCAATCGTGAGAAAACATCTCTCCCGCGTAGCCCTGATGTGTGGGGCGACTCACCCTTCACAGATGGGTGCCCAGCCAGAGAACTCTGCCGTTGATGTACTGCTTCACACGATCTCACCCATTGCAACCTCCATCAGCAAACCGAAAACCAGCAAACTAAATCCCACACGACCAGCTGTCCTCACACTCGACATTGAGGGTGCCTTCAACCAGATTCACCCTTCAACACTGCTGGAAATCATGCACCAATGACGAATGCCATCATACTTGATCAACTGGGTAGCCGCTTTCAATACTGACTGAAAAATAGCCTTCAGATTCGACCGACAATCTGAGAAACCCCAGCCGTACCGATGTGGCTTGCCTCAGAGATCACCTATTTCGCCAATCCTCTTCCTCATCTACAGCAATGCCATGTTGGGAAAGCAACACCACCCCAGTGATGCTGTGGACACCTCGTATGTGGATGATATTTGTATGGTACAGATGTCAACCACGGTCTCAAGAGCCAACACACTTCTCGAAGAACGTACCGAATGCCACTTGAGGAATGGCATACGCTTCAGTCTCACCTTCGCAAAGCCAAAGACGGAACTCCTCTACTGCCTCCCACTTAATAGCAAGAAGAAAAACAAGAGCCTCTCATCGCACCCACCCCTCCGAATCATCAACACCACCATCTCAGCCAAACGACAAATCAAATACCTAGGAGTATTTATTGACGAATCACTTACCTTCATCCATCACACTACAATGGCAGCTGGCAGAGGATACAAAATTCTGGGCAGCCTAAGCTTCCTATACCACCGGTCCTGTGGCATTCCCGTCCACATCGCCCACCATCTGGCAATGACAGCGATTCTTCATGCTATGTTCTGGGCATCTCTGGCATGGTGGACTGACACACCGGCAGTATCTGCGATGCTCAGTGTAACGTACAACACTGTTGCACGATGGATTAGCAGCCTACCGCTTAATACAAGTACCACTAACCTTATCACACTCGCCCACCTTCCCCCAATGGCCGCATATCTAGACTACCTATCACTACAGTATGCTATTTGTCCCCACTTTCTCCCGACTCACCACATCCTTGGCCCTGCACGCAGCCAGCCGAATACCTATTCCAACCTTCCAGGACTACACCATCTCTACAATCTCAGCAAACACCTCGTGCAGGGCAAGCTCCTGGATCCTACAATGATGTCAACAGTGCCAGGAGTAACGAAGATCACATCTCCAAATCCAGACAAGACGACGCAGCCACAATGACTCCACAAAGAATGGCTATATACACTGCCCGCCCAAACCATCGTCATATACACCGACGGCTTCAAACTGGAAAATGGTGCCGTTAGCTGTGGATGGGTCATCTACTACTGCAGAAACCAGCAACTCCACTTGCTGGAGGATGGACACTGCCATCTTGGCAATAGGGCTGAAGTATACGATGCCAAACTCCATGCAGTACAAGAAGCCGTCATGGCAGTCCTCAACACCACAGCTCCAGGCGTCTCAGTTTTCATCTGTATCGACAATCAGGCTGCCCCTGACACCCTTCAATTCAAGAATCTAACCACGAATATGCGCGGTGAGCCCTTGAGGTCATTGACGACTTCCAGCGTCTCAGCTGGCACGTCTCCACCGTTTGGTGCCCCTCCTACTGCAATATTCGTGGTAATGAGAGGGCCAACACTCTTGCCAAAACAGAGGCATCCTCCACAATCCCCTGCCACTTCGCACTTACCACCAAGGCCTGGCTTTTCGCCCAGGCACGGACGTCATTCCTCAAGTGATGGAAGCACAAGCTCCCACTTTCCAATCCTTCATTCAAATTTCCTGACCACCTACACGGTGTCAACTGGGAAGATACCCGTGCAATGTGGAGGGTGTTTTGCAACAGATCACCCACAGACACACCACCCAATATTCCGGCAGACCCATGCTCATACGGCCTCGACTTGAATACCTCACACCACCTTTTACGCAACTGTCCGCTACTCGTAGCAGAGCGAACGAAGCTCCTCCAGTCCACCACCGGTGACATCCACAAGTCAAGCTACATCGCAGTGCCCCAGGATACCTCGGCAATCCGATGCTTCCTCCAACCTACAGGCCTGGGTCACACCCCACATCTCTGCATCGACAAACACTACAACCCTGCCGATAGTCTCAACAGCAGCTACTCAGACTCACCAGAGCCAGACTTCGGTGTATTTGAACCTTAACCATGCCACAACAACTGGGGAAGAAGGGGTGAGGGTGAGCATCTCCCCTCCCCAGTGTAGTGCTACATTTACTTGCCTCGCTTCGTTACTTTCTGCTTTCTTGCACAAAATTTCCTCGCTGTGATTACTTTTGTGTTTTTCTGTTCGGCGGGTATGGGAAAGATGGGAGCCCCACAGGGATGGTATGGCAGGTGGAGCGTAAATAGCCTGTAGTGTTACACACAATTGATTGAAGTTGCATATTATCCTCACGTCACCCCCCAAAACTTCACTGTTTTCGCAACACCAAAAATCTTCTTTTCCAATTAAGTTTTCAATAACCCCGGAAAGCCACCTCAGGAGTCGGCCAATTGTTAAATAATGAGAGGCTGTATTCCTCCGGAACCCTCCCAGGAATTTTCCCCTTCTGGCGCTGCCTGCTCTTTGTGATTTTGGCTCGTATCACCTAACTATCACCACCTCACTAAAAGGCTTCATGTCCACGAACAACCCCAGTCAAGGATATCTTGATGCCTTCCTCTGCCCCAGCACCCCTGCTACCACAGAGATTGCTACGCACAACACCCCTAGAGCCCGCTCCCAGCAGCACCCCTCTGGACACAACCTTCAACCTCCTATGGTTGCGACCTCACGGTCACCCTCTCCCACGAAGCTAGCGCACGTGGAGAACGACAGCGACTCCAACTCTGATTCTGACTCCAACGACTCTGGAGATGAAGGAGGGGAAGACAACAATGACAACGCTATGGACTTTTAACACACTGAACACGTCACCACGATGCAAGCGATAGGTGGAGACACAGACAAGCTCAACAGCACTGCCCCCCAGATGGCAGCACCACTCAGTCCAGAGCACGCCGCACTCCACGCTGACATCGAAATCATCACCAGCAACCTCCTAGACCAATTTGCCAGAACCATGTGTGCCGAGATCTCCAAGCTCTTCGCCAAAAACCACACCGCCTTTCAGAACTCCACCAACAGCCTAACCAAGCAAATCGTCACACTGGGTAGCCGAGTCACCCAGATGCAACAACAACTCCTCTCGGCTGTAAAGGGCCATGCCACCGCCGCCAAGCTGGATGGGGGCCCAAGCACCACCAGTGCCCGCCCCAACCCAAAGAAAGAAAGAAAGAGGAAGGGGAAGGAAGCTACCAAGAACAACCACAATATCAACAACCAACTTACCAACACCAGTACCAACATCCGCAAATATGCTAATGCCACCAAAACGCCAACAGCCCAACCACACCCACCAACCGAACATGCACACACACCACCAACGTCGAAGGATGGGAGAATTTGAGAAAGAAGAACTAGGGAGGGAAACCTGCTACACCTAAGCTTATTCCGACCTTGTACCCCCAAGCCGAACGTGAAGTCACATGCCAATTCCCAAGTGCCTCCCCTGTCAAAGCAGCCCTCCACGCCCAATGAGAATACATCACCCGTCATACCATCACCAATGCCGCACTCCACTAAGTCAACAAAGCCCTGGTCGACAACCAGGATATAACCACCCCCCCTTCCTCTGCGCCTGGATAACCATGTACGGATTCATTATCTTCACCACCACCAACACCCAAAACAACATCATCTATGAAGACTACTCTACAACCATCACTGATGCCCACTCCTACTACATCACCTGTAAGAAGGTCGAAATCAGGAAGTACTTCAGCCAGTTCCTGCTCCACAGAGTCCCAGCCCACCTCTCCCTGCCCAATATCTCCGACAGCATTGCCACCAATTACCCCCAGCTGGTCCAATGCCAGACGCCGCGCTGGCTGACCCCGGCAGACCGACAGGAACAAAAAGCAACCTCGACGATAGTTATGACCCTCAGTGGCAGTACCAAGAAGGCTGACATTGGACGACACTACCTCACCATCTGCAACCGCAAATACCAATTTGACGACTACATTTCATACTGAAGAAGTACCAAGTGTTAGATCTGCCAGGGCTACGGACACCCAACCACCCTGTGCAAAAACCCATCCCGCTGTGCAGTTTGTGCAGACACCTACAAAACCAAAGACCACCCATGCACCATCCCGGCCTGCAAGAAAGGCCCCACTTGCACCCACCCACCAATCTGCTGTGCCAACTGAAACGCACCTTACAAGGCCAACGACCCCAACTGCCCCACACGAATCAAGATCCGATTCTTCAACAACAACACGAATACGATGGCCACAACCACCCCGGGAGATGCCCCCATGGTGGGAATGACCGTATAAAATGTCCTCACACGCCGTCAGGTCCGTACAGCTGCTGAACTGTGTGAGGGGCCAAGCGACTACGATTTCAGCACTGCAAGAGTTTGCAAGAAAACCCAAAAACCTTATCTGCCTCCTCCAGTAACTATGGTGTGATAGACATGGAAACCCTCCCACTATGCCAAACTTCGACATGTTCACCCCAATACCAACACGGTCCAGATACGCAGTATACGTACGCCATGTGCCTGGGCTAAGTGCCACTATCACTTTCACGGCCCAGGACTCCTTCCTGGACACCAGGATTACATCCCAGCAGCAACAACACACCACCTAATTCACCCTATACAACCTATACTCCCCTGGACGACTGGACCCAGTAGCAGCCATACTCCCCACCATCAACCTACTGGCAGACTGCCTCCTAATAGGGGACATGAACACCCACCACACATGGTGACAGGACCCACTCCCCCCATCGGCATGCACCTCCCCAGCTAGCCACACCATCGTCAATTGGTTTACGGAAAACAACCTCCACCTTTACAAGAAAATAGCAACCCCCACTCACCACCCCTGAAATGAAGGACAACCCTCTACCATTGACCTATACCTCTCCAGGGGCAGGAAAACACAGCTGGTCCTCACCCTGGCAGTCGACCACAACACCACCTTGGACCACAGCTTCCTAACCACCAGCCTCTCCCTACCCTCAAACACAGCACCACGGAAGGCCCAGCGCTGGTGGCGTAACGCTGACTGGGAAAGCTTTGCCTCCCACATACAGGCCGCCCAGATGGACCTCTCAAACCTCCAAGAAACTGAGGACACCCTCTGTGCCATCACCAATATCACCCACCTCATTCACGAAGCAACCAACCATGCCATCCCCATAAAGGACGTACGGAATCAGGAAGCACCATGGTGGAACCAAAATCTGACACTGGTAAAAAGAGTAGTCAAATGGGTAGAGAGATGAGTCCACCATGAACCCAACGATACCAATCAAAAAGATAGCCTACATAAACAGCATAAATGGTCGACAATGGTATGCAATGCCAAAACAGCGTACCAGATCCAACAGCTCCAAGCCGCATTATCTAAAACCATCTGGATAACAATCTACCACCACAACACACACCACAAACCAATCCCCCTCCTCAATGGACAAACAACCTATAAAGGCAAGTGCAATGCACTCGCTGAGGCACTTTTCCCCTCAGTGAACACAACCCCACAAACATGACTCCCCCCTGGCCTCCTCACCTCCACAAAGGACATCCGCCACCACACAAGGCCGGTCACACTACAAGAGACACATCTGGCGATCACCCACCTGAAATATGGAACCTCAGTCTGCCCAGATGATATCTCATACACCACCCTACACCACTTCAATACTGTGGCCCCCCACCTCCTCCCACAACTGTTCACAGTCTGCCTCACCTATCTCCACAGTAAACTACTTACATGCTCGAAGCCTGAACTCATCAAACTATGGTATGACTCCTTATGAGAAGTTCTTTGCAAGAAAACTAGCAGTTCGCAATCTACAACATTTTGGATGCAAAGCCTTCAAAAACACTCCCAGCCACACACTGCAGCAAGTTTGGTACATGTGCCGACACTCTATTCATGCTTGACTATGTCCATGACAGTACCACTATCTGGTGCTTTTAGGATCCCCCACTGGAGGCAGGTAATCCAGACATCAAACGTTCCCTTCTTAGAATCTGAAGTCTCAAGTGGACTCAATATCTTGACAAGCAGACTCGAACATGGACTCAACACCTTGAACGGACTTGGACTCAACACCTCGGCAGTCAGACTCAGAGTCAACATCTTGAGTAGACTTGATGCCTCTACAAGAGGACTCAGTCTGAGACTCGACTCCTCGAGTAGACTCGGACTCAATGTCTTCAGCGGACTCGGAATTGATGTCTCGATTGGACTCACCCCCGACGCCTCAGTGGTCAGACTCCTACTTGACATCTCAAGCAGAGTCAGACTCGATGTCTAGGTGGTCGGACTTGGAGTCGACACCTTGGCTGTCAAACTCGGACTCGATGTCTCGTGTGGACTTGGACTCAAAGACTCATCAGTCGAACTCAGACTCAGCACCTCAGGCGTACTCAGACTCAATGACTTAGCATTCGGACTTGGACTCAATGCCTTGACAGTTGGACATGGACATGATATCTCGAGTGGACTTGGACTCGAAGCATTGGCAGTTGAACTTGGATTCTGCACCTTGGGTTTACTCAGACTCAACATCTCAGTGGTTGGACTCAGAACAAGACCTCAGTAGTCATACTCCGACTAGGCTTTTCAAGTGGAAGTCTTGGCAATTTGGAAGGAAACACTGGCCAGTATGACCTTCGGAAGAGACCTAGTGTGGTTATCCACCAGATCCTGTTGGAAGAGCAACCAATAGATTCTGCAGATCCGGTGTCCTACCAGGAAGCCATTGTGCAACTGAGATTTGGCCAGAAATGGTCAGATGCGGTTGATGAGGAACTCAGATATTTGACTGAAAACTCAACCTGGGACTATGTCGGGCTGGAAGATGTTCCAGCCAACATCATACCCATTTGCTTCAAGTGGGTCTTCTAGACCAAAAAGGTGCCAGGAGGTGGTATTTGCAAATTCGTAAAGCCTATGTAAGATGCTAGCCCTCACTGCTGTCTATGACTGGGAAATCAATCAAATAAATATTGTCAACGTCTTCCTGAACCTCAAAGTTGATGGTGATGTCTATATGGCTCAGCCGCAAGGTATTGAGGTGGACAAACCTCAAGTCTGCAGGCTGAGAAAATCTCTCAGTCTCCAACAATGCGAGTAAGATTCAAATGTCTATCTCACAGCAAGTATCAGAATAACTGATCAAACCGATTCCCCACGGGCCCTCTGGAATTCCAAGCAATTGGTTCAGAATAATGCACCAATATTTCTGCTGCTGTATGTTGATGACATGCTGCTCTTCTCCTCATTGGCCAACCAAGTTACCACAAGTAAAAACCTTCTCTATGCCAAGTACACGATGACCGATCTCAGCCCAGTTTGCTGCTTCCTTGGTATAGAAATCATGCATGACCGATCATGATAAATACTGCATATCCACCAACAACATACTGTCCGGAAGCTGCTTGCGACTTCCAGAGCCAGCCTTGGCAAACACAAATGGTGTGGCAAGGATACTCGACTCAGATGGTAAATAATGATACCAGTCAAATATTGGCAGTCTGATGTGGCTAATGCTATGCACTTGAGGGGACCTTGCATTCACTGTCTCCATACTAAGCAAATTCTCCTCCACCCCGACTACTGAGCGCTTGGCAGCAGCTACCTACACGTTACGATACCTACAATATACAGCCAACCTTGCCATTCAGTGCAATGCATAAGACTCTAAAGTCACCATGCCCATTGGCTACACAGACTCAGACTTCACTGGAGACCCTGACCAAAAAATCTACATCTGGCTATGTGTTTATGATCCTGTACAAGCATGCCGAGCAATACCCCCACTACTGATGTTCAGACAATGACTCTAAGGCTACCGAGCCCCAGTAAATCTTTGTCAACAACCAAGGTGCAATCCAGCTTGCGAAGAACTCAAAGTTCTAGGAGCTCACCAAGCACATCAGCCTCCGCTTCCACTTCATCCGTGATGCCTGGGAACGGAATGCCATCAAGTCCATATACCTCCTGACATCCAACATGCTCTCTGACATCATGATGAAGAACCTCCCTCGAGACGCACTGGAAGCATGTTTACGGGCTTGGGCTTGTAAGCCAAGACTCAGGGGAAGTCTCCAACCAACCATGAATCAAGCATTTGAAATAGGTTGCTCTTTCTGTTCTTTCTTTGGAGGATGCACTCTTTCTCCTGTGTCCATGGTTTTCCCTTGAGGGGGTTTTTACACGGTTATGAGTTTTAAAGAGGCATCCGAGGATTCCGTTTTCTCCTTCTCTCCTGTGTTCCTTTACATCTTCCGTCGTAGGGGAAGTGTCGGAATAATGGGCGTCCGGAGATGACAGACTGGAGGTGGCGTCCGGACATGACTGAGTCCCCAAGCACCGGCTCAGGGGGCAGTCTTCCGTCCTTTGTCCTGACGGCCTTCCTGTATATAGAGAGATCTTGCGCCCGCATAATGCTGTAATCAATCAGTTCACTATCTTCACCTTTTATCGATCCATATTCCAACAGTTCCTCCCCGGCACCCAGCGCCTCCGCCTCCGCCCCCCGCTCTTCCTCCCGCTCCCGCCTCTCGCCGAGCTCCCACTCTGACACGTCACTCCCCGTGTCGACATCTTCCGTAACCGGAACCAACCTTTCCACATCCGTAATAGCAAGGAAATCCAGTACCACCTGACCACACCTCACATCTGCGAAAAGATCCCGGATCTTCCACCGGCTCTTCCACCTCCCGGTATCCTTCCACACCTCCGCCCACAGGATCTTCTACTGACCCTTCCAATTCGGGCACACCTTGAAGAGGTGTTCTCTCGTCTGCGGAGGGCACTGGCACCACCAGCATTGAGCGGATGGGCGGGCCTTTGCCTAGTGCAGGTACTGTCCGGTGCGAGCATGCCCCGTCTTCAGCTGGTAGAATCTAGAGGCGAGCCTCTTGGTGCTTCCAGCAACCGTGCCGTCCGGTCCTTGACTTTTCGGCATTCTGTATTTTGTCTTGGAGGTCCGGCCACCAGCTCACTGTCGTGCCTCCATCCACTTTTCTCGGAGATCTTCCGCTTGATGTTCGCGAGGGACCTGGGAAGCGGCATCAAGCATGCCTCTGCCCGGTCCGAATATGCCTGCCATTCCACCCCGCGGGCGTCTGGCTCCTCGGCCGCATGCTTGGCCCATTCATCGGTCTTTTCGTTACCTGCTACCCCTTTGTGCGCCGGGCGCCACCTGATCTCGATGACAATACCTGAAATGGCCCTCCGTAATGTCGCGATGTGCTTCCGTGCCTGGAGCGCACCACCTCAGCTCACGTGGCATCAATACCCAAAATCTCGAGTACCTTTACGGTTTTTTTTTGTTTAATCATACTCGCATTCAGCCTATCCAGGCTAGGCGGCGTACAGTTTTACCTGTTTTTCCCGTCCGCTGTCCGCGCAGTGGCGGCACGTTGCAAGCTCCCCTTTGCCCTCCGCCCAGGCCAGTCCCAAGAAGATGTAAAGCGCGCCAAAAGAAAGACAAAGGAAAAGAACAAAGGAAGCCGTCCCCAAATCCTACTCCTCGTCTGCGGACGTCATGAAGCGGGGCGTGGGTAGGAACATCGGTAGCTCCTCCGCCTCCGCCTCCTGCTCCTCTTCCCGCTCCCGGCACTGACGGAGCTCCCACCCCAAGACCTCAACCCCGACGTCCTCTTCTTTAGCCGGCACCCGTCTTCCCATATCCGGGGTGGAGAGGAAGTCCATCACCGCACGGCTGCACCTCTCGTCCGCCCGGAGGTCCCGGATCCTCCAGAGTACCTTTACGGTAGCGACTGTGTTTGTTTTTCCAAATCACGATAGCATCCTCGACGCCCGGGTCTCGGGGCTGCTGATACTCCCTTCCGGACTCATCCAATCCGAATGATAAGTTACGTATACGAACTGCTAACTCGCGGTGTACTTACATAATGCAGATATCGCACAATCTTCAATCAAATAATCGGCTTCTAGTGCCCAAAGCAGACATAACATCACAACATATATCTGGCATGTTGCCAAGCTACGAGAACGTCAAATTTCGTCATCTGCTCTCGGAACTGAAACTTCATACAGACGGAAGGACGTGGAAGAACGCAGTTGAATTCTCGAGCCGCATCAGGTAGGTCAGTTGTAACTAACACTACATCGTTGAAAGGAAGCCAAGTTACTGGGAGGAGGGCGGGTCAGAGGGGGTAGCGAGAAGCCGAGCCACTGCCTCGTGCCCGTACCGCTCCGCAAGTTGCAGCGGCGTCCGTCCGTTGCGGTCAGTCGCCTTGAGGTCGGCGCCTCGATGCACAAGTAACCGGGCCAAAGCCTCATACCCGTTCCACGTCGCGACGTGTAGCGGCGTCGACCTGTTGCTGTTGACCACAGAGACATCAGCTCCTCGATCCACAAGCAGCTGAGCCAGCGCCCCGTGCCCGTTCTTCGCCGTTTCGTGGAGCGGCGTCCACCCGGCTCCGCTGGCGGCCGAGACGTCAGCTCCTCGATCCACGAGCAGCCGGGCCAGCGCCTCATGCCTGTTCTGCACCGCTTTGTGCAGCGGCGTCCACCCGGCTCCGCTGGCGGCCGAGACGTCAGCTCCTCGATCCACGAGTAGCTGGGCCAGCGCCTCGTCTTCGTTCTCCACCGCTGCGTGCAACGGCGTCCACCCGTCGCTTCCGGCGGCCGAGACGTCAGCTC
>Ga0307512_10002377_pt1 | contig 24013 bp, 36 predicted proteins | sample 14_EM_MG_FD_200267 | JGI IMG/M metagenome (GOLD analysis project Ga0307512, IMG submission 200267) | Populus trichocarpa ectomycorrhiza microbial communities from riparian zone in the Pacific Northwest, United States - 14_EM | ecosystem: Host-associated > Plants > Roots > Unclassified | place...
GTGTGGTGATCATGCTTCGGCTCTCATTCTCTAGACAATGACACTTCTGACACCGTATTATCCAGGCATCTGCTCTCCCTCCTAGCAGGGCGCGACGCTGCGCCGCTCAGGAGCACCAGCTTCGACTCCCCTTTAGGCCGTCCTCCAGCCACGGTCGTCTCAAGTACGTATTTCATCCATCTCTCTCCTCTTACTCTCATCCGTCACCCGCTCTGGTAGAGATGCCAAACAGTCCATCTCCAGAACCGGACGAACCAGCATCTAATGAAACTCAAACCGCCGATTTGCAGCCGTCCATGACCGTGCATCCTTTAACGTACTCCAGCATGCCGATGCACATGTATCCTTTCCCCAGTGGTATCGTGCCCACTCCTCCCACCCGCAGCAAGCGCAGGCAGGTCAAGAACGCATGTACCAACTGTCAAAAGGCTTGTAAGAAGTGTGACGACGCACGCCCGTGTCTCCGTTGTGTCAAATATGGCATTGCGGAAGAGTGTGTCGACTCTCACCGCAAAGAGCGGAAGAAGGGTATAAAGCGAGGCCCTTACAAGAAGCGCGATGGAAAACGTATGTCCGTCTCAGTGACAGATCTTCTAGGACCTCACTATGGCACAGCGTTCTCTTTGGATCCGCCATACGATGGCTCGACGCACCAGTCGATCCAAATGGCTACGGCGATACCAGGGGCATCCTCTGCCATACCGTTCATTAGTCCGGTTGGCTTCCCCCCAGGGTTTCTTGGCCAGTATGCTCCTGCACCTCCCAAACCAGGTGACCCAGCAATCTACTATCCCCAGTTCTATCTTGCAACCCCGATACCTGCTCACGGACTACCCCCCCACCAAAACGGTGACGGTGAACCTGCGTATCATCACCCACACTTCTATCCGACCACTTTCTTGACCCCATATCCCCAGCCGTACGCTCCATACATGATGCCACATCGGGCCGATGGCCAGGTGGCACTTCCATCTGCCCACCTAGGTTTTCCCCCAGTTAGTGGACGTTTACCACCGGGTACCGGCCAACAGGATCAGAGAGAGGACAGGCCAGAAGAGGTTACTCCCTCCCAGTGAAACATTGGCCCCCTTCCTGGTATTTTCTCCATCACGAACACAAGCTACGCTGGGATCAGTCCCGGGTCCTTTTTGACTTTTCTTTTTCTTTCTGATTTGGGCGGGATTCCCTCTTCTTGATGTTTCACGACGTAACGTTAAACCGGATCTTTGTCAATGAAAACTTTCTATGTATCGTGTGGCTAACCCTTGTCAAAGAGGAAATCATGGACCTGTTCCATTGTGGGTCTTTGATCAGGCCTGACCGCCCAACAACGTGTCATAAGTTCCCATAAGCCGTCCGAGACGTGGTTCTTCCGGTCCTGTCCATCTGGTCGGAGCGGACACTGCATCTTGATGGTTCTCGCATGAAGGACCGCAGCATCGTGGGTGAGGTTGGAGAACGGTACTTCTTCCGTAATACATTCAAGTATCAGCATTGCGAATGAGTATGTGTCGGAATGTGTCGTTGCATGCGTCGTTGCGGGGACATTATTGCTGTCTTCGATGTGCTCGGGGGCTATATACCTGACATAACCTCCAGATGTCATCGTCTTTGAGGTCGTGGTCCCGTTGATCTCTTCCCAGATTCTTGCTATCTCGAAGTCGCAAATCTGTGGTTCGCCCTTTTCGGTGTGTGGTCAGCCCCTATTCTGCGAGTCAGATCTGAACGTGGAGTTCACCTTGTCAGAGACAAGCACATTTTTCTATGCACATTCAGTTGAGGGGCCTTCGTAGAGGGTTATGAGTAACTTACGCATTTGACTATGCAAAATGTTAAATCGTGTATATTCGTCAAATCTATGTCAGACTCACCGCTCCCGTGTACAACACCCCGTGAGTGGAGGTAACTCAGGCCAGATGCAGAACCGCGCAACTAAATCGTGATAATTGAGGCTCCATTCCTTCATACAACCCGTGATGTGGCCTACCAGATAGTTTTTATTCGGTTGGGGGGTCGTCTTGACGTAGACAAGCAGATTTCCATTTTCCTGCCATGGTGATACCTAAGGGACTTGGATCAACCTCGTGTTTCCACACCCGTGATGGTCCACTCACCATGTAGAAGCGTGGTCCGATATCCGTAAATATCCCTATCCGACAGTGGGAACCATTCGAGAGGAGAGCTCGGGAAATACACATACCACAGAATAGCAGGACGTTCTGGTGGCACAGCTCTTCCCATTTTTCCCATCTTGGTAGCCCATATTCCAGTATCTGGCCATTGGAAAAGGAGGGATGAGTGAGCAGCGTAGAGCAAAGGCCTAACCTTACGCACCTTCTCCGGTCGCCCCATTCGAAGTGCTTTCAAGGCCACCTACAAAGAGCACCGTCAGCAGGATAGAAGTAGTGAGACTCAGACTCACTTTCTCAACCTCTACTTTCTCCCTGCCGATTTTTTCTCCGCTACCTTTCTCCCCACCTTGTTTCACCCACCGCCCCATCCAAACTTCACAGTACGTTCCTCCGGCAAAAGGAGTTTCCCCCAGTCTCGTAACTTCCCCGCCCAGCCGCTTGATAGGTGGTACTTCATTGGCTTGAACTGACCGGGTTTCTTGTATTCTTTGCGGGTGCAACGAAGGTGCCTGCACTTCGCCTGTCCCCCCTCCCGGAGGATGTGTTCCCTGGTCACTGGTAGGTTGGGAGATCCTTGGAAGCCACTCCGATTGACGTGAGTCCATGGCAGATACTCCAAAGAAGATCTCGATGAGACTCACAACCTCGAACTTCTCGACAAACCCTGCGACACCTGCCTCGATGTGCGCCCTTTTCACTTGTAGACCGATGAATTATGGAGAGGGTGATAACGATCCGAACTTACACAAGCTCTTTGGATAATTGAGTTTTGACCAGCCGGTCAGCTGTTCTTCGACTTTGACCAGATTGCTGTCGTTTCACGTCAGTGAGAGATGGATTGACAGGGGACTATGGACAAGCCTTTTGATGTCGTCGTAGTTAGGCTGTTGCAAGATGGGGGAACGATCGTCAAGACGATTGCTAAGAGTGTCGCACAGTTCCACAAGCTGCGAGGTTTCTTTCTGCTTAGGGGTGTGAACCGCGCAATCAGCATCAAGGAGATGGATGAGGGACACAGATTGACCTTTGCGACGGATATCTTTCCGCAATGTTTTCTGATCTGTTCTAGGAGCTGTTTAACATCCTCTGGAAGAATGAGAGATCTCGGAAAGCCCGTGCTGCTTGAAATACCCGTGACTTACGCAGACTTGTACTCCCCCCTGCTCCCGAGCTCATGGCGGAGTGGTACCAGTAATCGATCGGTCGGCGCTTCCGAAGATCCCTCTGATCATGCCACCCCGTAAGCGGCGGAGGTCAGTCGCTTTTGCACCCGACGACGACGGCGACGCCAGCACCAAGGAAGTGGACAGCCCTTTTGATGATGTCCCGCCAACCGAAGAGAAGGCCAACTCTGGAGTCTGGGATGCTTTTCGTGAAGAGTACCACGAAGGTATTGTCTGTTTTGCCCATCACCATCGCCACTGACGAAACAAGTTCTGGAACAACTGCCGCTCACATTGCAACGCACATTCATTCTCATTCGCGAGTTGGACGATCAAGCACAGTGTGAGCGTTCCACACCACAGCGCGTATATGCTGGCACTGACGAACGAAAAGCCAACAATGTGGCCTTGCTCGATTACCTACGTCAATACCTCCAAGCTCGTACCGACCGTAGTCGCAATGGTGGTGGATCAGTCACAACTAACTCTCCCTCTTCGTCGAGTTCGAAGGGGCTAATATCTCGCGTTGCTGTAATAACGGAAGAGAATTCTCGCGCAGCCCAAGAAAGAGTTAATATTGCGCAGTCTGCGTATGACTCCGTCGGTCCAACCACCTTGCGTGGTCTTCCAGGTTGCTGATTGGGTCTTATCATCAACCAGGTTGATAGACAAATCCGCCTCCTTGATCAGTCGATAGAAGAGGTAGAAGCAAACATCACTTTGGCCAGTCATCCCGATTCTCAGCCGAGGCGCATTCTATCATACACCGTCACCGGCAGGTGGCTACGACCTCAAATCGAACCCCTCCTCCAATCCACAGATCAACTATCTAGTGCTCGTGAGCCACTAACCGTCGGATTTCCTGGGCCAGACAGATCTCGCGGGAAGACCAATGCAACATCATTACGGAAAAATAAGAAAAACAAGAAGAAGAAAAATGCACATGATCAGCGTATGCTGCAACCACCGGAAATCCCGACAGCCGGAGATGTTCTTGTTCACGCCTCCGACCCCAACGAGCCTCGGTATTGTTACTGTGATAACGTGTCTTATGGCGCCGTGCGGGTCTTTTCTGTCCTCTGCATTTCTGAAACTTATAACGTATCGTAGATGGTGCAATGTGAAAACAGCCCAAGATGTCCACACGATTGGGTGAGTTTCCAAGACATCCCTCGACCTTGACTGACCTTTTTGTTTAGTTTCATTACGATTGTATTGGACTCAAGAAGGCACCAAAAGGAAAATGGTTTTGTCCGTCTTGCAAGCCGGACGGGAAGGGGGTCAGTCGCAAGGCACAAATGTAGCTTTAAGCTTTCTCGACCAGCTCCTCTCAGCCCTCTGTCAACTTGTTCGACATGATTTCCATATACAAGTCTGAAAGTGGTTTATGAGAAATTTTCTGTAGTGTGATAAAATACACCTGCCTGCCTCATGCCTCAGCTTCCAGTATTCCGTGAGAAGTTCATTCAACTCGATCTCACTTTGCCTCATGTGTTGTGCCATCTAGATTGTTCTTGTGTTAGATTAGCGACACCTTCAGGGAATCAAGCCTAACTGTCTTCTGGACCTCGCGTTCCTGGACGTGATACTCTTCCACTTCCTTATCGTTGTCGCGTCGCTCTGCGACCATTTCCTCATATTCTGTTTGTAGCCGTTCTATAGTTTGTTGGCTCGCGTTTCGTTTCTCTTGTGCGTGACGCACTGCGCGATCGAGCTTTTCCTGGGCGTTGAACAACTGCTTACGGACTCTCTAATAGATCGTGAGTATCATCCCGGGACAAAAGTGCAGGTGATTTTCAAACCTCTCGTTTCAGTATAAGTTCGTTTTTGGTCATTTTCTTTTCTTCTAAGGCGTCTTTGCCATCGGTCAGGTCCTTTAATGAAGCTTCCAGCGTCCCTTTCTCTTTCTTTATCGCTTGGAGGGCTTCCGCGCAAGCACGAACATCCTAGACCAAACATGAGCGTGGTGCAAGATGGGCGTCGAAAACCCACCAACCTTCTCAACCTGAAAGAGTATATTGATTTTGGCCTGCAGGTCTCGAGTTTTTGTTTCATTCGTGCCGACTATTTTTTTGTCTTCGAGAGCTGTTGCACTCATGGTGACGATACTTCGTTTGATGCGCTCCGGAGATTGAACAATTCGAGAACGGGTCGATAACACAGCATCAGAAAGTACCGACATCTCGTTCAAAATCGCATCCTGACTTATTGGTTAGAAAAACTATCGCAAGGGGCACAAGGGAAATGACCTTGCGTTGACGTTGTTCAGCTTTTTCTTGTTTGATTTGCTCACTCTCTTTGGTAAGCTTGTTGTGAAGCTCTTTGAGCATCAATAGTTTAATTTTCCCTTGTGCGTTTTCAGTTCTCAGTGCTTCACATCTAGGTTCAAGCTCTTCGTATTTGGCCCTTGGATAACATGTCAGCAACAGAGGTGGGGAGCAGGAGGCAAACATGCTTAATTGCGGATGCCTTCTGCTGAACCTCAAAGGATGCCTTTGCCACGCGTTCCCTATCTTGCACGAGGGCAGACGACCGGCTTCGGATAGAGGCAAGGTACGGCTCCTGCTCCTCTATGAATCTGATGAGGTTTATGAGTCCTGAGAGGTGTGAACGAGTTCGGTGTGGTTCTGGAGTTGCGATGTCACGTAGGTCGAAGTCTGTAATCTTTGCCATGCGCGCGACGCCCTTCCTAATAGACTTCAATGACGGGGATAACACGAACTAGACCAGAAGTTTACATGTGGTGAAGAAATACAACGCGGTTTACGGCGGGCACGTAAAGATCCTGGAAAACAAAACTACAGCCAGGTCTTAGCAGAAGTTGAGATATGCGACTTACTGGATATTCTCTGAGAGTTGTTGTGGCGGTCGCTGCATCAGCCAACCCATCCTGAGAGAGATCTTTGACGCGGTTGAGACAGATCCAATAGATGGAGCTCACGAACTCATGGGAGGGTCTGAGGAGTTGTTCGTGGCTAATAGAAAAACCCCAGCTGAAGAAGTTGGAGATTATTTCGTCAAACGAAAGAGTTGGACAAGAATACTGCTTTGACTGCTGTTGCCTCTGCATGGGGGAAGGATGAGCAGGCGTGCGAACAGTTGGAGACGCGTCGTGGATAATGGCACACGTGATCGAGAAACTAAGAGGTGCAACTTCTCCTCTCCCCTCACATGTCTGCTCCCAAGAGTGATCTCCCTAGCGTCCCCTGCCGCAGCAGGGACACAGCCTCGGCTTCAACACCTGACTTAGCCCCATCTTCTACGCCATGCTCGCCCGCTCGGCCTGCTAAGGTTCGTTCCATCGGATACCTTCGTGCGCCCCTAACCCTGGATCTACAGGCATCCAAGTTCAAGCCCCCCAGGTCCTTTGTCACTGTGAAGCGTGATCTACCCTCTTCTTCTACCCCGGTGTTGCCGTCAAAACGCCTTTCGTCCGATCCTGAAACCCCCCCTCCGTCCTCTACGATCCAATCCAAGCGCCCCAGGTGCCACATTGGAAACGAGAAAGAAAACAAGTTCTCCCAGGAAACACCCTTAGCAGGGGTTACAAATCTTATTCACCTGCCCACGCCTGCCTCTCCGCAAAGGAGGGTCGTGGAATTTATCGACCTTGAGGAGGATCCTCCGGTGCCTCTTGACCACCCCTCTGAAACAACACTCGAGTTTTTAGAGGTGAGTTAGACGAAGAGGGGCCCACTTGCACGAGTTGAATAGCCGCCAGGAAACTGCACAGCAACTCCGAAGTCGCATCGAAGACCTAGGTTTCATTCAGGACCTTCTCGAAGTGCACACTCGGAGGGGTCCTGTCCCACCTGCAGAGTTTCAGCACCTCATGTACGCCAAAACTTTTCCCTAAAACTCTTCCCTCCTTTACCCCCTCCCCCTCCTAAAATTTTCTAGTGATATCTGTTCACGCCGCAGACACAGGATTCAAGGAATACTAGACAATAAATCAGGGAGCACGCCCAAGTCACTATCCTCTGGAGAACCACATCTCCCCGCCGCGGCTTCATCACATACGCTGGCGAACGACCTTATTCTCCCTCGTAGCTCCCCCGGTCCCACGAACCTCCCGCCCAATTCTAAATTACAAGGAAAGACGCCGGTCATTGTCTTGGACGACGAAGATGATAACGGCGATGCCATTATGGGCGGGAGTTCTGGCTCAAACCAGAACGCGACACATCTCCCTCTCAGGCGCCAACAGCCCTCGAGTTTGGGTACCTCTCCCTCTGTCGTTGTTATCGATACGCCTCCGGCCAGCTCACACACAAATCCGGCGCGCGTCACCCGCTCTCGCGAAGAGGATATGATGAAAATATTACGGGATGTCTTCATGCTCACTCACTTTCGACCGAACCAACGAGAAGCAGTAGAAGCGGCGCTGGACGGGAAAGATGTATTTATCCTGATGCCTACTGGCGGCGGCAAGAGTCTTTGTTATCAGCTTCCAGCGGTCTGCACAACTGGGACTACCCGGGGTGTTACGGTTGTGATAAGCCCCCTTATTGCCCTCATCAAGGATCAGGTTGATGGGTTGAAACAGAAAGGCATCGATGCAGCGAGCGTCACATCCAGCGAGGACTCGCAGTCGACTCTTTCACGACTCAGGAGGAGTGGAAGGAAACCTCAGTTGCTTTACATTGCACCCGAACGCCTGCATCAGAATGATACGATGAAGAACATCATTACTCAGCTTTATCAGAACGGGCAGCTGGCGCGGTTTGTTATCGACGAAGCACACTGTATCTCAACATGGGGTCGTGACTTCCGTGATGCGGTAAGAATATGCTCCCACCCCCGCTCCTGCTTTTCGCTTCCCGTATTGATCGTAATTCCTAGTATAAGTCTCTGGACCAGTTGAGGAAAAGATATCCAGATGCCCCGATCATGGCGCTTACCGCAACTGCTGACCAACGAGTGCGAGACGACATACTTGGGCAGCTAGGGATTCATGACTGCCTCCAAATTCTTCAGTCTTCGAATCGTGCTAATCTCCATTATGAGGTTCGTACAAGACGTGGCAACGGAATCGCTCAGGTTGCCCAATGGATCCAGAGCGCGCACAAAGGAGAAACCGGCATTATCTATGCGTGGAAGAGGGACGATTGTGAAAAGTTTGCGGAGGAGCTACGCTCGAAATACAATCTATCCGCGGAACATTATCATGCGGGAATTGAGGAAAGCGTGAAGACCCAGACTCAAGAGAATTGGCTCAGTGGCAGGACGAAGATTATTGTCGCAACCGTGTGTAAATTTCCTTCTGCATCCTGTTCTTGCTACTCACTACATGCACAGATAGCGTTCGGTATGGGTATCGATAAGCCTGACGGTGAGCATCTCCGTTGGAGGTGACATTGATTCATCCGCCTGACCCCTGATGGGTGCCAGTGCGTTATGTCGTACACCAGACCCTCCCGCGTTCCTTCGATGGGTGAGTCAAGCAGTGATTTAATGGGGCGGTGTCTCAAGGCTTGATCCAGGTACTACCAAGAGACCGGGCGGGCCGGTAGAGATGGAAAGCCAGCGGATTGTATTCTCTGTGAGTATTCCTTAGGCAAGTTCGATCTCCAATTCATCCGCCGAGTCTCTTAGACTGGAATGCTGGGGATTACAGCAAACGGATGGGTCTTATTCACAGCGGAGACCTCGATGACAGAGAAAAGCAACACCAACTGGAACAACTACAAGAAGTCAGAGAGTTCTGCGATAACGAGATAGAGTGTCGGCGACAACAAATTCTACGGCATTTCGGAGAGCAGTTTGATCCACAACACTGCCGGAAACGCTGCGATGTCTGTCTCAAGGACGAAGTAATGGTTGAACAGGATTTCACCGATGCGGCAAACCACCTCCTCCAAATCGTTTCTGATTTGACCATGAATGGCGACACGCTCTCGAAAACTATGCTCGTGGATGTTTACCGGGGAGCGAACAAGAAGGAGGTGAAGTCGAGGGGTCTCCAGAACAACCCACTGTTCGGTTCTGGGAAATGTTACAATAAGGATCTTGTCACGCGGATTATCGACCAACTCGTCAAGCAGGGTGGTCTGGACTGGTCCTTTGTCCGAAAGGACACTTGGTCGGTCAAGTACATCATCGTAAGTTGTGAGCTGACCAAAGGTTTTGGATGTCAAGGGTTAATACTGTTATAGCTTGGATTAAATGCAACGGGATTCAAAAAGCGGAAGCTTTCGCTGGTATTACAAGTAAAGGCCACGGAGCCACAGAGTTCTACTCTCCCTAAGACCGGCGGCGCGTCTACCAGCTCAAAGCCTAGGGGGATCCCTAAGAAACCCGAAGTTGGGGGTACCCCTGCACACGACTACGACTCCCTCTACGTCGATTCTTCCGGCGAAGAGGACAAAATGAAAGACATTCAGTCATCCTCCCCGCATAGCAGGTCTGCTGGTGTCACTACGGTACCAATCATTCCCTCGGATAGTGCCTTAGCAAGGTGTTTTAACGGACTCCTAAAAGCGCGCAACGAGGTAAGCTGGGCAACGATGTGCTTAGGCCCCTCCTCAATCTTCGTCAGATCGCCACCATGAACGGGTTCGCAAACCCGGATGACCTCGTTCATGAAGCGAGCATCCACCACCTAAGCCTCCTCACTGTCGAAGGTGAGTATTCTATATTTTATTGAGTGGACCGCTCCTGACTGGGACAGACTCCGAGGCCTTGAGGCACTGCATGCTCGAGTTCGAAGGGCACAAAGATATGTTCAAGCTTTGTGGAAAGCAGTTCCTTACGATTTTGCACAACCATCACTTCCCCAAGCTCCATATCAAAGAGTAAGACCTTCCTGGCTTGCGCATCCCTCTCTTTAAATGGTTCAAACATCTGCTTTCAGAGCATTGCATAAACAGTATACATATCGTGCGTGATAGTTGCAGAGATACTACTCCAGGAAAGTTGTATTCTACTTGTAGCTCGGACCTTAGTAGCCCCCCACATCTTGGACACGATGTGATGCAATCTGCCTTCGTTGTGTTTCCTCTTGCTTTGGACAATTAGAGATTCCGTGACCCAGACCTGCGATAATGGTCGAGTGCGATTCGCGGGCAGGAATCGAGATGGGCTTACCACCACAGACTGGACATCCTTTGAGCACGCTACCCTGGGCGACGCGAGGATCTTCTATCTTCTCCAAAAACGCAGGCACCCTTCAGGTCACGTCAGAGACAGTATATGGCTCTTGTGGGTGGACTCACTTTTGTCCGGCCTCCATCAACAAATATTTTAGATCGAGAAGCGTCTGCTCTGGTGTATTCATGTTGACAAACGTTGTGGCGATACCAGTTTTACCACTGCGCCCAGTACGTCCAATCTGATGTACATAGTCCTCGATTTCCTTTGGCATGGAAAAGATGATAACATGCTGGATGTCATTAAAGTCGAGACCTTTGGATGCTACCCCCGAGGCCACCATCACATCTTTTGCGCCAGATTTAAAGGATCTGATTGCATATTGACGTTCTTCTTGTGCTGGATAGAATAGTCAGACAACGAATCGAACGGAGTTGAATCATGCAACTCTTTGAGCCATGAATGGCGACCGCCTCGACCCCTTTGAGGAGCAGATATTCCTGAATGTCTACCCACGAGTCAGCGCAGTTTCCTGAGGTGAGGTTTTCATACCATCCACTTCATTCTTGTTGTCGCTGAAGATGATTACCGGCGGTGGGGTCTTCTGGAGACATTCTAACAAATATACCATTTTTGCCTCTTGTTTCACATACTCGATTACTTGGAGGACATCGAGATTTGCCGCTCCCGCGCGACCGACGTTCACCAGGACAGGTTTTACAAGAGATTGCTGGGCAAAATCCTGAATTTTCCTTGGCATCGTAGCGGAGAATAGGAGTGTCTGGCGCTGTCTCTGCCGGAAAATGAGAAGGTGCAATCTTTAGAGTTCATGATCGCACCTTGAAGAAGCTCATAATATTACGAACGTCTTCTTCAAACCCAAGGTCTATCATCCTATCTGCCTCATCCATGCACAAGTACTTGCAGTTATTGAAGGTGAACCGTTTCTTCTCCAACATGTCGATAAGGCGTCCTGGAGTTGCAACGACAAGATGAATGCCTGTTGTAAATGCATGGCTCTGTTCACTCATGGAGATACCTCCGATACAAAGTAAGCTGTTCAATGGAGGACAGTGACCAGCTCTGACAAGTGCATCGGTCCATGCCTTGACATTTTCGAATGTTTGAGTGGCAAGTTCTCTCGAGGGACAAAGGATCACCCCGACAGGTCCTTCTCCGCGAGCGAGGGGCAACTTGGTTTCTTCCTCGAGGGCCATCATGATCGCCGGAAGGCAAAAAGCCAACGTCTTCCCTGACCCAGTGAACGCGATCCCAATCATATCTCTCCCAGAAAACCTAAGGAGCGCACGTCAACAAATGCTTGAAAAAGTGGACGTATCACTTTGACTTGCGCCGTAGGGATACCCTGTATTTGAATTGGTGTGGGTTTTATGATCTTACTTTTCCTCAGATATTGTATTATGCTGTTTGGTATCTTCATGTCCTACAACAGGGAACGGGTGAGGCGGGTAACAAGTGGGGATAATTGGAACTCACGGCAAAAGACTCGATAGGGGGAGGAACATCTTCACCTTCCACGACGATATGGTACTTCTCGCGGATACGGATAAGTTGCTCTGTAGTCTTTTCCCTGATGCGTTTAGGTGGATGCCATCTACGTAGACCGTGAGTATATCATGGGTGACACGATATCGTGCCTCACTAAGCGAAGACTCACGATGTCTGTAGAGACTCGGTATACTGGATCCCTTTCGCTAGTTCCAAGTCTGAGGCAAGCTTTCGCCGTGTTGTGATTGCAGCAAGAATTTCAGCATCCTGCTCCTCTAGCTTCTCAGCTTCGGTCTTCATTGCATCTAGGATACGGTGAACTGGAGTTGCAGGAAAACGAGGTAAACACACACCCTCAGCCGCTTTCTTAAGATGGACTTCCTGAGCTTCGGCCAGTAGCGTCCTGTCCTTCCGCAACTTTTCCCTCCTGGTTTCTTCCTCATCCTCGTCTTGGAGTTGGTCCGTCCGATCCTCAGAAGCGGGACCGCGCCTGTCCGAGGTGTTGACACAGGAAGAGAGCCTTGCTAATTTCTGTTGCCGTCGTTGCGTTACGGGCACATATGGTTCATACTCGTTACTTTCCTCGTCGTCGAGTTTATATTGCGGCGAGGGTGAGCGTTGTAGAAGACGTCGACGTTTGTAAGAATTTTCCATGGAGTTAGTGGTTCTGGTCGAATGACAACAAACTATCTCGATCGCTTCGCCTTGTCAATGTGTCTACGAAGTCTCCGCTGCTTTTCTTTCAAAGACGCCTTCTTCTTCCCCCTCACTGCACCGCTGCTCATGACCATCATGAAGGGCTTATTCCTCGCCTTCTCCTTGTTCGTCGAGCTACTCGGTGCTTCCTTCTTTCTCTTGCCTTTTTTCGAGCCAAACGCCTCACGATCTTCCCTGCCCTTTTCAATAGACGCAATGCGTTCCGCATAATCGGCCTTGGCCCTCTTCCTCGGTCCCAGGATATCGTTCTCTGAAATGAAATCGTTATCCGCAACGGCGTACTTTTTGTTCGCTTCAAGGGCTGCGAATTTCCGTTTGGTGACAGACCCGCTTGTCTTCTCGATGACCGCAGTTGCAGCCTTGATTTTGAGGTCATTTATTAGAGCAAAATCCGCTGGCGTAAGTATCTAGAAGGATGTCGACCTGAGCTTCACATGGGATACAGTGGGTGTTTCTTACCTTTGTGGTCGCAAGCGATGATATCCTCGTTGACGACTGTCCGTGGTGGTCAGACCTTATAAAGTCGTGTTTACTGTCACTGATTTCGCTATCGCTGTCGCTGATTTCGAGGTTGTTGGACCCATCTGATTCTACGTTGATCCAATCCGATTCGCCAGAAGAACTCGAATCGGACTCGAAGAGCCAATCATCCCACGCCTGTTCATCCTCAGTGTCTTCCTCCAATTTTTTTGCACGGAGAGATTCCAGGTGATCCTCGAGGAGCTAGCATGGACGTGTGCTCAGTGAATAGGTAAATTTCTGGACACCCCTAACTTACGACGAGACCGTCGATATCCTCTACTGCCTTCGCATCGTGACCGAAAGGTAGTGAATGTCCTTCCTTAGTATGACCCATGCTGGCCTCTTTCCCCTGTTCAAGTATCAGTATCGATCTAGTTGAACGCTCTAGATGCTGACCCTTTCTCGTCGTCTGAGCATACCGGGGTTGACTTCCCTGAACAGCTGAAGAAGTCCCCTGGCTGCAGCCACCACGGTTTTATCGCGGCTTTTCCTGTAGGACACGAGGTCCCCAAGGAGATCTTCGTTCATAGACCACGACTGCCTCCGGCAGATCTCGCGGATGGTATTCAGCCCGGCTACGATCACCTCACTACCCACACCTGGATGGATGAACTCTTGGGCAATCTTCCGGATCACAGGCTCGAGCGCATCTGGCGGTGTTAGCTCATGAACGGACTGCGCTAATGCGGCCAAAATGGAGGGGATATGGAGTTGATGGTAGGCAATATACTTGACCACGTATGTGTAAAACCCAAGTATGCACAACTTGTGCGACCCCATGATGCGTGATAGGAGCTGCATTATTATGATCTTGTGATCCAGTGATAGCTTCTTCTCGTAACGGCTCAAGTTATCGTACAATCTCTCTCCAAAGGCTTGAGGGTCGTTTAAGAGTTGTAATGCAGGGAAGTTCCCCGTTTGTGAGCTTGACTTTTCAGCACGTTTCTAGAAAGCCATTTTTGGTGCGTGTGGACGGGGATGACCGATGAACGAACCTTTTTCATTTTTTTTACTTCCCTTTCCAACTTCTTGTCTCCTGAACGAGTCTTCTTGTTAATTTCACGACGGTGTTGCAACGTCTTGAGACCCGGACCCTATAGCTGAACTGTTGAATAAGAGTATCCGAGAACAGGACAGGAGAGTTGCCTCGTCTTCGTTGGGTTCCATTTCATCATCGTCCTGATCAGAACCAAGGAAAAAATGTATCGAGGCACTCTGCACCTTAACAACAGGGTGAAAACAGGCCATGGCTATGATTGCAACAGACTTCGCATCATTCCTTCTGAAAGTTAGTCTAAAACTGGGGCGGTACAGCGAGGACGGACCAGATAGATTTTTGCCATAATTCCTTGGTTAAAACCACGGCCCACATGGCTTCCTGGCCAGCTAGTCCCAGCGCTGAGTCGGAGAGGGGTTTAGCCTTCCCCTTATCTCCAACGAGGTTGAGGCCCATGCCTCGTTCGACCATTCCGAATAGCATGGACTGAACAACTCTGTTGAGTTTATGGTTCTTTGCACGAGTGTTCACAAGCTTTATGTCAGATAAGATGGTTCTCCGTATGAATGTTCGCAAGGAAGTGGAAGTCGTCCGAGGAAGCAGCGGAAAGAGAGTTTGCAATAATCTAGTCGCGAGCCGTCAGACCAGAAGGAACGAAGACCAACGGGAAAGTAGGTTACGTTACGGAAGATATGACATTTCTACACCTCAACATGACCAGGTTCTGGACCAAGGACCTGCGGATGTCTGGGGGCAAGATTGGATAGCTGTCCATGAGCAGAGCGGATAGCTGGGCTGGGAATTCTGTGGTTTCTTTTGGGTAACATTGGGCAAGCTGAGGGCTGCCATTCAGTACACGCGTGTGGGTTCTGAAAAGGATAGAGGAACGAATACCTGGGCAATGAAGGAGATGAGCTCACGAAAATGGTTCGCCTGTTCCTCGGGATTGAGATGAAAAATCTGACGAATGGTGTTGTAGTGATTCCACTGTTGAAGAAACTCTTCCTTGTACGCCTCAGGGTCCCTCTTTATCAGGTTCTGAAGTTGAGGGAGATTTGAGGTCAAGAGGATGCCCCTTGGCATTGTGGAAGGAGAAGATAAAAGTGATTAGATGTATGCACATAAGTATCGGGTACGAAAAAAAGTTCAATCCCAGGCAGGCCGATTTGACCAGTCGGACTAAGTCTGATTTACATCCCACTCCCTGCTGTTTGCCTCTGTCCCGGAGGTCGTCGGAGCGAACGGGTCACTATCTGCTGCAACGGCGTCGCCCTGACCTTGGCCACGACCCCGCCCACGACCGCGACCGCGACCACGTCCCCGTCCACGGCCACGGCCACGAGACTTTCCTTCCTTCTCCCTCTCCTCCTCGTGGCCCCACACATTTTCTGGTTGCCCGTCCTTTTTTCCAGTATCCCATTCGCGTGCCTCAATCTTTTCCATCTTCCGGCGTGCGCTCTGTTGTCGCGCATTGTCGACACCCTCCTGTACCTTGCGTATCCGGGCCTGCATTGCCCTTTCTTCCTCCTCGCTCTTTTTGAAAGCGTCTTCATCTGCTTGTACGTCCTGCAGGACCAGCTGCGTCAGTCAGATTCGATGTCAGAACAGTTGCGCCACAAACCAATCGGCGTTGCTTGATCCTCTCGTTGTTCTCTCTGATTCTGGCCATGCGAGCAGCAAGCTCATCATCGCTCGGTTTCTCCTGCCAGAGGAATGTAGATTTGTTCGGTTAGAGAAGTATGGAATTTTTACCCTAGGATTCGACCCAGTCATGTGCCGGTCTGCATTCACATAAGGTTTCTTCTTTTCCACCTTCTTTTCTGTGTCAGTCGGCCCATCCTTTGAAGCGTGCGCCGGCTGCTCGGAAGGTTCAGGAGCTGGTATCGTTCCATCGTCCTCAATTGACAAGTTTTGAATGTCGAGGCCGAGCGAGTTTCCGGGAGCCGGCGTCGAGGCCACCTCCATGATCGCGGTCAGGAGTAGATCGATCTTGACGCCTGTTATCTCTCTTTTTCCTAGACTCTCATCGACTCATCATCCACAACCATGTCAATCGCAAACAAGTTATCGATTACTGACATTGATCTCAAAGGCAAACGTGTGTTAATCAGGGTTGACTTCAACGTCCCCATGCAAGATGGCAAGATCACGAATCCCGCCGTAGGTACCCAACATCGTTTTGGGTTTCACCATGCTTATCTCGAGAACCAGCGCATCGTTGCAGCTTTGCCCACTATCACACATGCCATAAACAAAGGTTTGGTTTATCTGGTATACCGCAGCCCATTTTCGACTTACCATTTCCAAAGGCGCCTCTAAGATCATCCTCATGTCCCATCTCGGTCGTCCAGATGGGAAAGTCGTTCCAAAATATTCTCTGAAACCCGTCTCTGAGGAACTGGGTAAACTACTCAAAAAGCAAGTTATATTTGTCGAAGATTGCGTTGGACCCAGCGTCGAGTCGACTGTCGGTTCTGCCCCAGAAGGATCTATCATTCTTTTGGAGAACCTCCGGTTCCACATCGAGGAGGAAGGATCATTAAAGGATAAGGATGGGAATAAAATCAAGGCCGACCCCACCAAGGTTGCGGAATTCCGCCAGAACCTCACGAAACTTGGCGATGTCTACGTCAACGATGCCTTCGGAACCGCTCATCGGGCCCATTCCAGTATGGTCGGAGTAAAACTCCCTCAGCGGGCCTCCGGATTCCTTGTCAAAAAAGAACTCGAGTTCTTCGCCAAGGCGTTGGAACACCCCGATCGCCCTTTCCTCGCGATCCTTGGTGGTGCCAAAGTCTCCGATAAGATACAATTAATTGATAACATGTTAGATAAGGTCAGATTGCTCTTTATACCGAAAGCCCCTCGTTTGAAGCGAATGAACTGTAGGTCGATTCCTTGATCATCTGCGGAGGGATGGCATTTACGTTCAAGAAAACACTCGAGAACGTCTCGGTTGGTCTGACATCGTTTACTACCTTGACCATCAACTAACCCCTCACAGATCGGAAACTCCTTGTTTGACACACCTGGATCTAAAAAAGTGGCAGCGCTCGTGGAAAAGGCAAAAAAGAACAACGTCAGGTTGGTTTTGCCGGTTGACTACATTACTGGGGACAAGTTTGACAAGGGAGCCCAAGTATATTCACTGGACTTCCATCAATATTATAAGTCTGACTGAAATTTTACAGGTTGGGAAGGCGTCGGATTCTGAAGGCATTCCAGACGGTTGGTTGGGATTGGACGCCGGGGAAAAGAGTCGAAAGTTGTTTCGAAACACAGTTTTGGAGGCTAAGACTATTCTTTGGAATGGGTAAGTTTTTATGTCCCTGACATGCCCGCTCACTCACTGATATGAATCCAGCCCACCCGGCGTATTCGAGTTCCCGGCCTTCGCTGGAGGATCTAAGGATCTCCTCGATGCCAACATCGAAGCAGCCCAGAACGGCGCTGTAGTTATTGTTGGAGGAGGCGACACCGCAACAGTTGTTGCACAATACGGGGCAGAAAGCAAGCTCAGCCACGTCAGCACTGGTGGGGGTGCTAGCCTCGAGTTATTAGAAGGAAAGGTAAGCATCTTCCACTTATCCAAGAACCGTCGATGAACCACCCTCGCCAAGGTCTTGCCCGGGGTTGCTGATTTGAGTGACAAATAAACCTTGTGTCTGACGTGAGTAGATAAAAATGTAAGACGTACCCTGTAAAATGTCTTGAGGGCCATCGAAATGTATTCCGAATGAATTATCGTCATTTGACAAACTTGAGCGCTATAATCACGTCCACGTCTGGCGCGACCACGTGCCCGATCAAGGATGGCTAAACCTCGACGACGATCAGCTCGTAATACTCTCAAAACCACCGAAGAGACTGAGGATACCGCTGAGACTGCTGTTCCAGCTTCAGTGAACATTGGTACTTCTGACGACAAGTGCCCTGGATGTCAAGGCGAAGGTGAACAAAGCTCCAACTCTGCAGAACGAGAAAGTTGGGTGAGATGTGATGCTTGCAAGAGTTGGTTCCATTGGAGATGCGTGGGGCAGCAGGGTGACCTTGGGACCGTGGACAAGTGGTAGGGGTCTCTCTTCGCCAACCACTCTGTACCTCACCTTCTTCAGGTACTGTCAGCCGTGTCTGAGGGAGGATGTTACACGTTCCATCAGCCACAAACCACCCATTCGGAAATCATCAAGAAAACGGACCACGAGGGACTTTTTCGATCAACAGACGGGTACTGAGCCTAATACAAACAAGTGGCTGAAGATGTTAGAAGGCAAGCCAATACTGAAGGATTCTTTCAAACGGATGAAGGGCGAGGATGTTTGTCTTGCCTGGATAGAACAAGATCCGCATGCAATGGAAGAGCCAATCGTCATTGAAACACCAGAAGGACTCGGAATGAAGATGCCGCCTGTAGAGTTGTCCGTTGCAGACATCTCGGAGACCCTCGGAGAGGAGACTCCAATAGAAGTGATAGGTCTCACTTTTGCCTCCTATCGTGTCGTTCCCGTGTCTAACCGCGCTTCATTGCAGATGTATCCACCCAATCGAATTCCCCCGGTTGGACTATTGGAAAATGGGCGAATTATTTCTCGACCGAGCCTGCTTCTCGCGACAAGGTTCGGAATGTGATTTCATTGGAAATTTCAGGGACCGCCCTTGGCGATCAGGTAGTTCCGCCAAAACTTGTCCGAGACTTGGATTGGGTAGAGAACCACTGGCCCCACTCAAAGAGAGGGAAGGGGAACCTATGGCCCAAGGTACAGCTCTACTGCCTCATGGGCGTCAGCGGTGCTTGGACTGTGAGTTTGCGCGGTAGGGTAGATCCTGTGAATTTTCTTTGTGATGCTACATCTTCAGGATTGGCACATCGACTTCGCGGGTTCCTCAGTTTATTATCACATCCTTTGGGGGAGAAAGGTATTTTTTACTTAGGTTCGGGTTGCACTGACCTTACAATGAAGGTCCTTTTAGACGTTCTTTTTTGCCCGTCCCACACCAGAAAACCTTGCTGCCTATGAAAAGTGGTCGGGGAGTGAGATACAGACGACTACATGGCTCGGTGATCTAGTGGATAAAGTCTACAAGGTTGAATTGGTTCAAGGAAATACCATGATCATCCCCACAGGGTGGATTCACGCAGTCGTAAGTTGGCACTCTCAGAGCAGCTGATCAGTGATGTAATTATTTGTTGCCAAGTACACCCCGGTTGATACCCTCGTCTTTGGGGGTAATTTCCTCCATTCTCTCAACATTGTTACACGTGAGTGATCCCCGGTACTCGCATTTATCGCCCTAACTTTTTGGTGGTATGATATCCCCGAACAGAGATGCGGGTAAGGGATATCGAGATAGCAACTCACGTTCCGAAGAAGTTTCGTTTTCCACTCTTCACAAAGTGGGTGGTAAATTCACTCCAGCGGGAAGCGGCTGACTGTATCCTTCTTAGATTGTGCTGGTATGTGGGTGAAAGCTACCTCCGAGATTTGAAAGCGAGGGAGGAGCTATCGCCCCGCGTCCTAGAATCAGTTCTGTGCCTGGCAGGCTTCCTTGTCAGCGAGTCCAGGATCATTGAACGCGGTTCAGAGGCAGCGAAAAAAGAGAGCAAGGAATACATTCCTGGAGAAAAGGTGAAGGATGCTCCTGCGATAGCCAGGGAGTTGCGGTGGAGAGCCAAGCATGCACTGGGTTATACGAGCGATACTGAGGACGATCGCGCCCACGATGACCAGTGTAGGGGAATAATACGGACGCCGGCTGCGGTGTTCAAGAATTTTGTCCCAAAAAGGTGGGACAGAGTTGTGGATGAAGACGCAAGGGAGGAGGTCATTAAAGTGCGAGCATCGCGACCGGACTCTTTAGATGAGTGGGTTACCGCCTGGTCGACTGGATGGCAGGATGATGGGAGAGGAGAGGCTGAGGTTTTAAAGCGGCGCAAAGTTCTGTTTAGGATTCGAAAGACAGAGAGTGGGATAGAAAGGCAGAAGATAGAGAGAACGATTGAAGATTGGAGTTGGTCAGATTAGAGTTAGCTGTAATATTCTTGCGTTCACTTTGTAGCGTCCCAATGAGTTCTCACGCTTGCTCACCGCCCTTACCGGATTCAGTTACTGTGTCTCATGTCTCAGAGCATTAACGACCCTACTCGTCAGTGTCATATTAGGTGTCGCCTTTTCGTTTGCGGTTGCTGATAGTCACAACAGCTCGAGTAACGACCCCTGTTCACCAACATGATCCAACTGCCGTAATCGACTTTTCTACGTTGAGGTTGGATGAAACCATCCCACCGGAGTCCGAAAGTCTACCCAGATATACAGATCCTATTCCGCGTACAGGAACGTCCATGTCGATACAGTCAGGCCGTCGCGGTCCCCCGCTTCCAGTTTCTCCTAATCAAGGGCTCCCATCCCGCTCGCCGCCTCCCCAGGATTCTGTTTACTCAAACCCAGCATACGATGACTCTGCTAGCTATCATAGCGGCTATGAGACTCGCTCAAACGGTGATCAATCTGGAGCACACGCTGCCCATCCATATTGGAATGATCCCGTGGCTTATCCTTCCGCCTCGTACAACGCCACCGACCCCCCATCCCAATATCATCAGCCCCCACATTCTCAGGCGTATTTCCAGCAACGTGAGTACCTAAAAGAAATACTCGTTCACTGCTTCTGATACACGTAAAGCCGAGTACAGCAATTTCTATTCTGCAGCTTCCGATGTTCTTGGAATGGGTCCTCCCCCAGCTCAACCACAACTCGGAACTCCATCTGGCACATACAACGTTGCTTCTTCGTACTATCCCGCAAACACTCATAATCCGGTACCCCATCCACACGGACGTTCTGCAACCTACCCAGTTCCTGGAGAAAACATCACGGATTACCACGGCAACTATTTCCAATCCAGTGACACCGCCTCCGTCATCGCCCCCTCGATTAATTCTGTGGTGGACGACATTGAGATGCGACCACGGCCTGACAGGACAAATACTGGCACATCGGTTTCTCCACGAACGACCAAGACGAAGGCGGTGGACCTAAGCGCACCTCCATACACCAAGGAATACATTGACCAGTATCGTTTGCGAATCAAAGATGACCCCGACCCCGAAGCCCATTTTCTTTACGCCAAGTACCTCATCGATGCTGCTAAAAAGATTGGTGCAAACGCAAAAGATCAACGTTCGGTCAAGAAGTACCGCGATTTGTTGGTTCAAGAATCGTTAAAGGTCATTCGTCGTTTAGCCACTCAGGGCGAAGCCTACGATGAAGCGCAGTTCTTCTTGGCAAACTGCTATGGAACCGGGATGCTAGGGTTGCAAGTGGATCATGAGCGCGCATACCATCTGTATCTACAAGCAGCTAAACAAAACCACCCCGCTGCCTGTTATCGAGTTGCAGTCTGTAACGAAATTGGGGCTGGGACCAAGAAAGAACCAGACAGGGCGTCTGCATTCTACCGGAAAGCCGCTTCATTAGGTGACACGGCAGCTATGTACAAGCTTGGCGTCATCCTTCTTCACGGGACTCTAGCGGGACCCAAGAACCCTCGGGAGGCGATTGGATGGTTACAGCGGGCAGCCGAGCAAGCAGATGAAGAAAATCCTCATGCCCTACATGAGCTGGCCCTATTGTATGCAAACCCCGGTTCGCAGGTTGTTCCGTTCGATCCCGCGTACGCCAGGGAGCTGTTTACTAGGGCGGGCCATCTTGGTTATACCCATTCGCAATTCAAGCTGGGGCAATGCTACGAGTATGGGAGCCTTACTTGTCCAATAGATCCCAGACGATCAATAGCTTGGTACACAAAGGCTGCAGAGAAGGGCCACGGTGAGGCCGAGTTGGCGTTGAGCGGCTGGTATCTGACAGGGAGTGAGGGTGTATTGAAACAGAGCGACTCAGAAGCATACCTGTGGGCAAGGAGGGCAGCAAACCGTGGCCTCAGCAAGGCTGAGTACGCTGTGGGCTATTATGCCGAGGTGGGTATAGGTGTTAAGCAAGACGTAGAGTTTGCGAAACGGTGGTATATGCGTTCTGCAGGTGCGCATTTACACTCTATTTACCGAGCTGGTTAATAAGCTCTCTGCCGATCAACAGCTCAAGGGAACAAAAGGGCAATGAATCGGTTAACGGAGATGAAGAGGGCAGGAAACAAGAAGATGAACATGACACGTCCCTCAAGGGAGCAGGCTAAGGACGAATGCACCATCTGTTGACAGGGTAATAGTAGATTCCTAACAGGCTACAACCACCATGTCCACCAACGCTGATTTCGCTGTCGTTAAGTTTGCCTTGGGAGTCTCTCCTTGGCTCAGTGGATCATTTACAGAGCAGCTGCCTGAAGGAGCCCGCAGGCCGTATGTAGTAGACTCAAAAGCGCTATGATACCTAACGAGCACCGCCGCCAAATGTCTCAATCTTTTTCTTTACCATGCGTGAGTAATCACAGGCTACTCCCGCAGTTCCACAGAGCGGTTAGGGTAGAGGCTCTAAGAGGGTACACGGTCACAAACTATCATCAAGATCCTCGTTAAATACCGAGCATGATTGGGTTCGAAGATGTGCAGGATGCCGAGGAACCGGAGGTAGTACAAATAGTTCAATCACTGAGGTTGGGGTTGGAAAACAGGTCACTCTACGTTTCGTGCGACCCCAGTCCGTGAATAGAATACACACATACACACAAGTATGTCCAACGCGAGGGGGATTGCACTGGAAGACTCCAGCTCGTCACCGATGACGGTCTCACCCGGTCCGTCTTGGTTTGATTTCATAAAGAATTATTGCGGAGACTGGACTTTTTGTGAATCTTAGCACTTAGTGATGATTACCTGAGACTCGTAAGCGCAAGCAGTTAGCAGGGCAGCCAGAGCCCGCCGGGTTCTGGGTGGCACGTGCAGCCGACTTGGGCAAAATCCCAGCATTAGCTTTGAAGTTGACACTCATCAACCACTGCACATGGTTCGGTTGCTTCCATTCGCTTCCTTTACAGGTGAGCCCCTTGGCCTTCACCTGCTATGCTCCCTCTAACCCCCTAGCTAGCGAGGAATATTGACAAAAAAGTCAAGTACATCTCACAAATGATTTACCCCACATCCTATTGGAAGCACCCGGGGACCGAAAATTCACCTGGCCAAAATGTATTCGTATCCGCATTTAACACTGGACTTCTGGATGTCATTGCAGGTGTCGTTTGCAGTTCCATGGTTATCCTCCACCATAAAACCCTTCTATTATCCAGCCAGACCACGCTTGAGGTACGAAATGCCTTTCATGTGTCACGCCAATTGTGGTCCATGGATTTTATTTAGGTAGTTGTGATTACAACGCCACTCATGGTTGTTGACTGGCTTGACAATTGGCCAATCGGGTTGAAGCTGAACAGGGAGCTGAGCAAATTCTGCTCCCAGACATTCCTGGTCATTATCTCTTCCTGGAGTTGTAGGTGACTATTGTGCAATTTGTGAAGTGGTAGTAATGTTTTCCTAGACTGGCTCCCAAAAGTTTTGGAGATAGCATTCTATGGCTTTGTTTGCCTTGGCCCACTTGGAGCTTCAATGTTGGTGGCATTTGCTATAGATGTCATCCAGCTAGCAACTCTGCATTTGCACATGTGTTATGTCATTGTTACAACTGTGGTTTATGGCCTGCAGCTTTCTACTTCTACTCTTTGGAATCTATTTCAAGGTATGATTTTCATTATATTAGAATATGTGGCTTATATCTTTGTAGGGAAGTGCTACAACCAGTTGTGCAATCGAAATGATAAGTGGTTTTATGAAATGGATCACCTTGTTCTTGGGACAATATTTTTTACCCTGGTAACTTTTCTAATGCCAACCATACTTATCTATCAAGCATTCTTTTCTACTATTAATAGTATTTTA
>Ga0307512_10002378_pt1 | contig 24004 bp, 24 predicted proteins | sample 14_EM_MG_FD_200267 | JGI IMG/M metagenome (GOLD analysis project Ga0307512, IMG submission 200267) | Populus trichocarpa ectomycorrhiza microbial communities from riparian zone in the Pacific Northwest, United States - 14_EM | ecosystem: Host-associated > Plants > Roots > Unclassified | place...
GTAACGTTGTACTCGACCACATCGTGTACCTTTCTCTCCGGATCGCGCACAACGCGAAATACTCGGACCTTGTCCTTGCCGTATCGTGCCGTCTCGAGCACGCCGGGTTCGAGTTGACTCATCGATTAGAATGGCGTTTTAAAAGAAAATCTGTGGGCGATGATGGCGAAGACGACAAGAACTGTGTTGTGTTCCTTTGCTCGCTTTGCCAATGGTGGGGGTGTGATCGTGGACGGACACCCTCACTACTCATAAATGCATGAAATCTTGTGATAACGATAACGATAACGCTAACGGCCGGCCGGGACGCCGGACTCCGTTCCCGCCCGAAAATTCGTTTGCCTCGTCAGCAACAGCGAGTCCACCACTGAGCTCCGAGACAACAGCCGCGACCCCGTCACTCACCCACCAACCTTCCCACTTCCTTCCAAGGAGCAAACTTAGAAAACCCTCTGCTTTCCAAGGAAAGTACAAAAAAAGTCATGCAATCCACAACATTGCGAGCTCTACGTCACGCGAGGGCACCCCGCCGCTTCGCTTCAACATCCTCGTCATCAGAGGCCGCACAGAAAAAGGCCCAAGAGGCTTTTGGTGCAGCCTCAGCCGCAGCCATGCGCGCCGGCGAATACGCCCGCAGCGCACTGGGCCCACTTGGTGCCCGACTCTCCGGTCTTCTTGGCTGTCCGTATCCTTTCTCCCCCATCCCTTTCTCCGAACCTGCCAAACTGACATTTCGCTTTGTTTTCGTTTTCGGGTTTGTTTTATGTGAACGTGTATCTAGCGTATCAACAACCGGTCAAGTACAACCTCGCCGTGGCACGCGAAGTGCTCAAGCATGTCTACACCGCCGAGCGTCTCCGGCCGCCGACGTCGCTCGGCGCGGTGTTCGGGACGTACGGGACGCTGTGGGGGCGCGCACGCTCTCTCGGCTATTGGCGTGAGGTCGTGCGGAGCGGAGAATATGCTCGTATTGGCGTGTACGCTCTCGAAGCGTATGGGATTTTCAAAGTGCGTTTCGTTTTCTTTACGCCGGTTTCCTCTGTCTCTTCGCGCGTGATCTGATCATGTTATGACTTGTGGCAGGTTGGAGAGATTGTGGGGCGTAGGTCGCTCGTCGGTTATAACGTGGAGTAGAGCTCACCTGCACCGTTCTGTCGAGCCCGGAACGAGTACACCCTTATCTGTTACAATACGCCGCCACTGTATTGGGACCATCAAGTTCCAATAATAGATTCAATTTTACGTGTTTTATTCTGTTTGTCGACCGAAAGCTAGGCGCGCTCGTCTGAGGATGAGTATATAACAACAATTCCCTGTATCCTGAATAATCTTGGACGTTTAGTTACCAGCCAGTTGTCAAGAAATTACTTGAAGCCTTGTTGCTGTCGTGGTGGTAAAGAGCTGAAATTAATCCGCCAAATTGCTCACATTACAAAGCTCGCTGCATCGCGTCACGCCGTCCGCACATGTCCTCCCTCATATTATTCCATATTGTATATCTGGTACTCGAGGACTCTTAGTTAATCCCACGAAACTTCCCCGCTGTGATCACGGACCTTGTGATCGTGCGTCAGAGGAATATTGGTGCTCCCCCGTGTGGAATGCCAGCCTGGGCGCTGCCGCTGCAACGACCATTGTCCCCCACCCATGAGTCCTGTCATACTCCGTCAATCCGCCGACATCGCTTGTAGTCCAGGTCTCGTCACCGTAGGTCATGGCGACAACCTTACAGTCTCCGCGTATTATCAAACCTGTTTTGCTTTGCATCCTTTCTCTAACTCTAATCAGATCCACTGTAAACTCAAGAGCTACTGAAACTCAGTAGTTTCACGTACTGAATGGTGTGGAAACACCTTAATTTCAAGTGATAAAACCCTGAATTTCAGGTGTTTCACCTACTGAGATTCAGTAGCTGTTGTGTTCCTAGTGATCAAGACCCATAGACCCGATTTTAGACTCTTATATCATTCATAATTTCCAGCTCTATGTGTAACCATTCACTCTGAGCGTAAATCCACCTGACGAGACATCATTGCTCATTCTTAATCCTTATTCATCGTGCAGGAAACCATGAATCGCTTTGGGAAGTGATTAAGAACGGTATGTATGACTAAATAAACGGCCGTGCTACCGCCAGGCTGTAAATCTCTTGGACACTTAGATGTTCCAACAGTCATTCAGTAGCATCCGTATTATTGTGAACCTTCATTATTTGATGTTACCGTACCGCGGCAGCCACCAACCTGCCGTGCTCGTTTCCACCACCAATAGCCCTCTCCATGACCTTATAACGGTCAGACCGTTGACCGGGGTAAATGACCGCCGCACGAAGGCTCACGTCCACCACAGGCTTAGCGACAGATCTGCTTGCTTCATTGGTCTCGATCCCATTAGTTTGACCTGGCGGGATGTCACTATGTAGAGAGAAATGGCGTTAATATCACAGGGAAGTGGGAAAGGGGACGAAAAGGATACATACCACTGGCAACCTAACATTCGCGCCCGATAGTAACCGTACGACACCTCGCTCTCCTCTTTTTGATGCTAGTCCAGATGGAGTACGGCCGTCGATGTTCCGTGCATGAATATCTGCACCTCTATCGACAAGAACCGTTACGATCTCGAGATGGCCGTTCAATGACGCAAGATGCAATGCGGTCCAAAGGTTGTCTGACTTTGCATTGACATCAGCGCCGTGGTCTAGTAACAACTCCGCAATGTCATGATATCCAGATTGGGACGCAAGCATCAATGAGGTCCAGCCAGTCTTGGCTCGGCAATTCACGTCCGCACCGTACTTGATCAATACTTTCACCACCTCCAACTTTCCGTTCACCGACGCCACATACAATGGAGTGTCGTGCTTTGCATCCCGTCCATTGATATCGGCGCCTCGATCAAGTAATGACTGCACATCACCAACACTCCCCTTCGCACATGCATCATGCAAAGAACTCAGGCTGAGTGCGCCATGGGGATGTCTGTCCTTGACAATCCCGACTGACGTCAAAGTAGCGTCGGGAACAAGGTTGTCTGGGGTCTTGTCTGATGGGCTGATGTGCATGCCATCATAAGGATCCATGACACCCATGTGGTTTGCTAGGTACCTTGTGACTTCGGGTTTCTTGCTTGCAAGTGCCATGTTCGACGGAGTCTGATTTTTGCGATTTACCACGTTAACATCGGCGCCGAACTCGACGAATAGTTTCGCCAAGTCGAGATGACCATTATGCGCTGCTGTGTGCAACGGAATCGAGCCATTATCATCTTGACAGTTGGGGCTTGACCCAGATTTGAGAAGCAAACGCGCGATATCAAGTCGCCCGTGGGCAGCGGCGCGGTGCAAGGGCGTCTGCTGGTCCTGGTTCCGTTTGCACACGTCCGCGTGGTGCTCAATGAGCAGCTCCACGACGCTGAGGTGTCCCTCGGCTGTTGCATGGTGTAAAGGAGTAGAGAGACCAGCGTCTTGGGCATTTATGGCGGCGCCGTGGTCGATGAGCACTTGTGCAATACGGAGATAACCATTTCGGGACGCTACAATCAATGGTGTCGAGCCGTCATTGTCTGGGGTGTCCACAGCTGCGCCGCTCTGGATCAATAACCACACGATATCTAGGTTTTCACATCCTGATGCTGCCAACAATGGTGTCCAGCCTTCCTTGTCTGGGGTGTCCACAGCTGCGCCGCTCTGGATCAACAACCGCACGGTATCTAGATGACTATATCCCGACGCTGCCAACAATGGTGTCCAGCCGTCGTTGTCTGGAGTGTCCACAGCTACGCCGCTCTGGACCAACAACTGAACAATGTCTAGGTGTCCATATTCCGATGCCGCAAATATTGGTGTCCAGCCTTGGTTGTCTGGGGCGTCCACAGCTGCGCCACCATGGATCAACAGCTGCACCACATCTAGGTGCCCATGTCGCGCTGCTGCAAACAACGGCGTGCGGCCTTCATTATTTTGGATGTCCACTGCTGCACCGCTGCGGATTAAGGACCGCACGATATCTTGATATCCATATCGTGATGCTACTTTCAATGGTGTCCATCCTTCGTTGCTTGGGGTATCAACAGCTGCTCCGCTCTGGATCAACAACCGCACAATATCTAGATGTCCACATCGCGATGCTACGAACAATGGTGTCCAGCCTTCATTGTCTGGGGTGTCCACAGCTGCGCCGCTCTGGATGAGCAACTGCACAATATCTAGATGGCCATATCGCGATGCTATGAACAATGGTGTCCAGCCTTCAATGTCCCGGGAGTCGACAGATGCACCGTGGTGTCGTAATACTTGCGCGATCTCGACTTCTCCCATAACTGCTGCCATACTCAATGCAGTCTCGGAGGTTGGGCCACTCATCAAGTTGACTTCCGCGTGATGTTTGAGTAATAACTCAACGTGGTTACGACGACCGCTTTCTGATGCCCTATACAGTGGAGTGCAGCCTTCCGCGTCAATAGTATTGACGTCTGCATCCTGACCAAGGAGTAGAAGCGCAATCTCCGTGTTTCGCTTCACAAGTGCAGCATTTACTGCCGAACCATACCGGCCTCCTCTCGCGTTGATGGTCCCTGGATAATTGGTGATGAGATGATTAACAAGGTGACAGAATCCACAAAGTGTTGCATAATATAAGGCGGAAGCCTCGGGTCGTTGTGGACGATTCTCGAACATGTGTTGCCGGAATGGATAGTCAATGTCATATATCCAAATCCATGTCGCGAACGATGCCGAGTCTACATTGAACAAATGTTCCATTGTATCCTGGATCCTTGACGACACATCCTCGAATCGCCCATGGTCCACCCAGTGCTGTGCGGCGTATTGCGCAAATGGAAACTTCTTGATGCTGTCTTTGTCGACGTGGTCTCCAAGATGGATGAGGACACTGAGACATGCCTGTGCAAGAATGGTGTGTGCAGAGTAGGGAACAACATGGAAGCGGGAAAGGTCCTGTGTCGACTTGGCCAGTCGGTCTGATGTTAAGAATTCTTTGACCGAGAAATGCGAAAACTGAACCACCAGCGATCCGTCCACATTCACCACGGAAATCAGACTGGAACATGTGGATAGCACAGCTTCTTGCGCATCAACTAATTGCCAATCCACGTGATATTGAGGGAGCAGCCCGGGGTCGAAGCGAATGGCAAGAACCTCGGCAAGTTCGTCGACACGAAGTGGACGAACGGCAACAGTCAGGCATTGGAATAACCTGTGTGCGAATTCTCGTTTCTCCTCCTCGATCCCGAGTAATGTCCTGTTATATGTTTCATCCAATGACTTGGGCAACTCGTCCAGAGCACGCCCAATAACACTTGGTAAGCAACGACGCAAAGTATCCAGTTGGCAATACACCCATCGAAACCTGCGTATTCGGTAAGCGAGAGTGCTAGGACATCGCGATTGTGATTACTCACATTCCATCTGCTTTCGACGAGATCGTGTCAATAACCATTTGCTTGTCCTCCAGCCTCCATTTCCCCATTCGGCAGTCCGAGTGAACAACATTCTTGATGTAATGAAGAATATCTTGCTTTTGTCCTCTTTGGTCATGGAGAGACATGTGGAGTGATGTGAGGGGCTCGAGAACGGTTCGGATATCGATCTCTGGCCGACTTGTAATGCATATACGTAGATTCGGGAGGCGGAGACCAACAAGATCCTTCAAAAGCCCAAGAACTTCTTCACGTGCAGTTGGAAATCCAGACGTAATGGGACATTCATCTATCGCATCCATGATGATCCACCTCATCGGTGCATCTGGCAATCTAAGGATTTTCTTCAGAGTTTCGACGAGTGCTTCGTTGTCGGGTTGCTGTGATCCCTCATAGTTTTCCGAATAGAGGTCAGCAAGAATCTCGTAGCAATGATCGGAGGTGGCACAGAACTGGGAAAGGAGCGATGTAAGGAGGCCATAGATGCCTTGCTTTGTGATATCTTTAAAATCGAAATAATAGTAACCCATCAGGGCTAGTCCGCGATCACATTTCGTCTTGATTTGTTGAATTATAGTCGAGCTAGTTGGCAACATGAACACGCTGCAAACCCACGGCCTTGCAGTGACACTTACCAAAGAATAGTCTTTCCGGATCCCGCTACAAGTCCGTATGGCCACGAGCCGTCAAAAAAAGCGATTGATCTGGATGTGAAAATGACATACGCTTTCCATGGATCCATAACAATGACCCTGTTATATTCCATATTTCAAATGTGCTGCCCTGGATGAACCATTCTGCAGTTCCATCGTGTTGGGCTCCATGAGCAATGTTGTGGTTCTTGGATGGATCTGGTGGGGAGAGCCAACTCCGGATATCCTTCTGAAAATGGTGACCTATAAGGCAGAATCAGTCCCAGTGACGCTACAATTGGCGTGGGTGATAGCTCACGTTTCATCTTGTTCGTCTGGCTTGTCGTCTCTTGAATCGTGACTAGTATCCCCAGTTAGTCTCACGGAAATTGATTATAAGCCGAGCATACCGAGAGCCTGCCATATGTCATCCATGGATGTCGTGCCATCTAACCGAATGGCCCTATGAGCTATCAGCAGCCAGAGGTGTGAAAGCTGCATACCGCCAATGACGAGCTTCAGGTTGCTCACGAGACCATGTACGACTTGAAGTGTCTCGGTTCCAGTGATACGAGCCTCGTCGAGAGTGAGGCGGGCGAGGTTACAAACAAGGCAAACGTGATAATATAGAGCAACGTACTGAGTCGTCCCTGCTTGATCTGCTTAGTTGCTAGGGATAGTACAGACAAGACCTCCACCATGATTTTTGTGACTACACCAGAGATTGATAGGGAACATGGGATCTCGGTATAAATTTGTAAACGGTTAAGGAAATTGCCGACACATTCAAGCAGATCAACTAAAGCGTCATAACTTGCACTGATTTCGATAGTGACCTGGAAGATGAGATGTTACAAGGATATACCCGGATAAAGTAAGGGTATACACACGGTGAGGAGCACATCGACACCAACAAGGATCGCTTTCGTCGGTTGGAAAGGGCCAAAAGGCACCTGGATAGGGAATAGTAAGGATACGATCAGAGAAGATGAGCTGATTCGCTAGGCTCACCATCGCCGCAGCCTCACCAAGAATGCCAGAGACTGCATGAAGGACTTGTACTACTGGTTTAAGACAGTTGATTAACTTGCGATTCCCATCGCGATATGCCCGGAACTGCTTTGTTTTGTCTCCGAGGAGATCAAGGATGGCATCGGCGGAGTTGCAATTTTGGAGGGTTTGGGCAGAGGGATGTGTAGCGAGGTCTATGCCTGTTTGTTTGGCATATTCGGACAATGCAGCATCAAGAATGGATTGGAGGTTGGAAGAGGAGTTTGCTATCGATGACATAGGCCGAACGGATGACGGGCGCAGAGGGGAGAAGTGGGCAACAGAGTTGAACGTTGAGCGCTGAGCCTTCTAGGCGTGGACATTTAACCACAAATGGAAGTGACAGGCTGACATCCGTGTTGAGCTCAGGCAGGAACAGGTATCACGCTATTCCCTTACTATTGATTGAGAGCTTGTCCGATTGGTAGTACGATAGGTAACATTATAGGCCTCACATACATATAAGGAGGGCACTTTTCACTGGTAAGACAGTGGAATGATGGTGCGAGCTTTTCCGCGGCAACCGTGGTTCGTGGAGCTGCAATACTTCCAGCTTGCGATGCCAAGCAAGTAGGCCCCGGCACCACCACGCATGTGATCGATGATCACGGGAAACGACACGTTACGGTCGGCGCGCCTGCAAGCCAGACGAGTTCAACCATCACCACTCGCATCTCTCACTTTCTCCCTCCTCGCCTCGCCTTCCCCCCCTCAAGTCCCCTCTCGTCTTGCGTCAAACCTGGCTGCTGAAAACACCTGGATTGCCCACCCTCACCACCTCGGGCTGTCAGAACAACAGCATACGTGATACCCTACCAGTCGAGCCCCTTCCTCGGGACCACATATCGCCGGGGTCGTATCTTGGATTATAGGACCAGTGTTCTCCTTTCGTACGTTTCCTTGTCTCTCCTTCATCATCTCAGAACTCCCGCCCTCCCTTTTTAGTTTTCCCATTCCTACTTAGCCATCTGACACGGGACGCCACCGCTCCCTCTACTCGCGTAGCGTACTTGTATACAACTTGTATATAACCCTCTTGCCTGGCCCCAGTCAAGGGCATCATTGTCGAACCCATGCAATCTTAGACCACTCTTTCCCCTTCTCGCTCGCGTACCATCCCCTCAAGACTCTCGTTACGCCCATTACGATTCCCCTCGCGCGTTCTCGGCCTCTCGGGAACGCAGCCTCTCCTTCTCCCTTTTGCGCCCTCACTTTCCCTTCGGGATCGCGAACCCACCTTGTATCTCGGGACTACCTTTCGAACTCACCAGCGTGTACTTACCACCTGCGCTACAAAAGGCAGTTCTATAATTAGAGGTCCATTCAAAACGCCACCACCCAGGTTGCCCGTGCGCAACGCAGCAAGTCCTTTCGAACGCGCCGCAGTTTCGCCAGGTCAGGAGGACCCCTCACTCGTTCGAGTGACCAACGAAGTATCACCTCAAGGCGTTTATCATAAGGCACATGCAACCTCAATCATATGTCAGGACACGTACCATAGCCGCCGAGTCGATCAGTCAAATTGGGTTACTGTACAAACCATTCTTCGTCATCTGTCGAGACAAAGAAATTTGTTAAAAAGGATGCATGATACATTTTCATTGGTCGTGAACTGACTATCGTACGTATAAAACTTAATTGCTGTCGTGTCGTGAGAGGTCGTATCGTAAAAAACAGTGTGCAGAAATGCGTGAGAGAGGAAGATCGAGTAAGAAGAGACATTTAGATGGGGAAAGATGTCGTGGAGGTATCGCGGATTTTGTAATTAGCGGGGGGGCGGGGGATCAGATGAAGTAGGGGAGAAATGAGGGGTTGATGATGTCTACCAATCTAAACACCTATGCCAAGAGAACGAAAACACCATGTCCATGCGACCAACAATGGCCAGCCAAGATTACTCCAAGAATCAATCTCCCAGTAGCAATAACACCGCATGGGAAACAGGGAAACAATGAGGGCCAAGAAAGGGGAAAACAAACATCAAGCGTGGCTCGCGTTCTCACGCCCCGCAACGCGGTTCTGCAGAACCCGCAGGTGACCGGGGCTGGTCCAGCTCCCACCCCATGAGGCCGGTGGTGGCGGCTGTATATCCGATTCATCACGTCCACCCGTCCACGCTGGATGTGAGATGCGCACCACCTCACCAGTGACCGGATCCGTCAACGACGTGTGTGTCGTGACGCTGCTTCGCGTCGTCGTCGATGTCATCGTCGCGCTCTGCGCGATCGGCGGAGCAGCTGCTGGCAGCACCGGGGCCGGCTCGGCAAGTCCGGGAGGGGGAGGAGGGGAGAAGTGCCGTCCAGTGGCGGAGAGTGGAGGAGACACTTCACCCGGACTGGGTCTAGCGAGACGGCGGTCGGTCGAAGAGATCGAGCTGGAGTGAGCTAGGGACTTGAGACTGCTGACAGTGAGACCTCGTGAATGTTGTGAGTTCGAGTTTGACGCTGGTGCGGATCCCGATGGGCTCCGTGCCGAATGTGGGCTGGCATGTGATCGCATCGAGTATAGCGAACCCTCTTCAGAGACTGTGGGTTCACGCGGGTACACGATAGTGGAGGGCTAGGAAGACAAATTGGACTTTAGCGCAGAAAGAGAAAGGAAAAGAGGATACCCTCACCATCAGACCAAACGTCGTCCGCCGTTCATGCAGACTCGGTAGCCCTCGCGCCATCTGGGACCAACTCATACCAGCTGCAGGAGGCTCCTCTTCCAGCAATTCGAGATTGATAGTAACGCCGACGTCGGACGAAGGTGCAGCCGCCGGGAATGGCTCCGAGACACCAAGCCCAGGAGGGGGCGGCAGCCGCTTACCTGAGGAGGCCGATGCAAAGGGCGAGGTAGGTCGTGGGATCGGCACATCCAGATAGTCAACCACATCGTCAGGCATCAGAGCACCCGGTGGGCTAGGGTCGTACTCCGGAAGTTCTTCACCTTCGGCGAGTAGTGGCTCTGCAGACAAAGGGGAAGGACCAACAGGGCCACTGCGTCCTGTCGAAGATGTACCCTGCGGAAGAGGGGGTACAGGCGATGGCGTAGAAGCCAAGTCTTCGCGTGATGGGGCATCGTAAAAGACGGTGTTTCCTGACCTGGCAGAGGCTGAACTCAACGCGCTCTCACCCGATATGGGACGAGCGCCACGACGATAGCCCATCTCTGAACGCAGCTGGGTATTGAGACTGCGTCCAGCCTCCAGTTCATTGTCCGTGAGCTGTCTCCCGACAAGGGAGGAAGATGACGTTGTCGGAGCCGCTGAGCGTGGCCTGGGATTGAGCCAGCTCCGCCGTAAGATATTGCCTATCCCGATACCTGATGACGATGAGCTGTGGCCGACCTGCACACGTTGTGCTGTGTAAAACTGGGCAGACTCGGGATCATTTCCTGGTGTCACCGAGCGTTCGCTGGCTAGCAATGATCTCCTAGAACCATGGGAGGCATTGAGAAGGACAGTGGGAGGTTGTAGAAGTGGTGTATTAGGATCAAGGTCAGTCTCCTCGTGGGGCTTGGAAAAGTCGGAGGTCGGAGGTATATCAGAAGACAGTTCGGCGAGCTGTTCGCGCGAAATGATGTGTCGCCGTCTGGGAGATGGAACATTGTCTTTACCCTTATCGGCCAACGCGACGCCAATGGGACCAGAAGAATCGCGCGAAGTGCGGGGCGCATCGACGAGACGGGCAGAGGATGTCGAATCTCTGGCACCATTGGAGGCACCTCTGGAACGACGGAGAAAAGAGTCACGCTCATCCCCACTGCTTTGAGGGGAGGCATAGTCAGGCGAGCGTAACTGTGCCCCGAGATCGGCATCTTGATCATCGTCACTTTCGTGGACATCCTCCCACATCCACATAACTTGACCCATTGGAGGATCGGGGCGATGATTACGGGGGGCTTGGCCGCGTTGCCTTCTACGTATGAAGAAGATGAGGGCGAAGAGCAGCAAGAGCGAGCCGACGACGGAACCAAGGACAGCCCCGGCAATGACACCTGCACGGTTCGCGCGGGACGACGATGCACCGCTGATCAGTGTTGAAGACGTAGATGACGGTAAGACGGAAGACGAGGCCGAAGGGAGTAGAGAAGGCGGGGCGGAGGTAGTTGTAGGTGGGGGTGTAGTAAGAGTCGAGGAGGAGGATGGTAATGTACTGGAAGGTATCACAGATGTGGGTGAAGGTATCGCAGAGGTAGAGGAAGTTATGCTTGACTCGGAACCCGTGGGTTGAGCATCGGTCGAGGATATGGGTGGTGTAGCAGAGGTAGCCTCAGAACCCGTGGGTTGAACATCGGTCGAGCTGGACAATGGTGACGGCGGTGGAGAAGACGGACCACCATAGACCCAGACGCTATCAGAGCCGAGGGGGATCTGAAACAGAGAATGATCGTAAGCGCACCAACCCAAATAACGGGCAACGACAATATATCAAAGTTGGCAATGTCACACGGACGCAAAATTAACAAGCACCCTGAGCGTAAGGCAACGCTTAACGCGAGGGAGACTTGGTGGAATCTCCTGAAGACGAAAGTCACGGTTTAAATTCCAAATACTCACCGAAGGCCCATAGTACGTCAAAGGCAAGTTGATGACTGTGGTGTACGTCGACGTTGGGTTCCCCGCGTCATCGGTCATGAATGAGGTAGAGTACGACAGCCACGAGGGTAGTTCTTGTGTGGGCGCGGCCATGCAATAGGGTGTAAATCTCGGAGGTGGTGAGGGAGGGGGGTGTCAATCGAGGGGAATGCAACAGGAATAGGTGCAGTAACGGTGCGTTTGGGTGTATTGGGGTGGAGAGGGAACGTGGATAGCAGGTGCAAGACTAGTGAAAATGAATCAAAGTTGGAAATGATCGTAAAATGGTCGTGATATGGGCGGAGAAAGGAGAAGGGGCAGTGTTGAGCGGAAGTGAGGGAATGAGGAAAAGGAAGGAGGGTGTCTGTTGAGCTCGCTTTGAGAGAGACTCGGTTCAACTTTCTCATTAACGTCACGTGGCATAAGCCGCCCTTTCCAATTTTATTAATTCCGATTCCGAACCGACCGACCGAGCCTATCAATTCGCTACGATAAGCTAATTAACGCGCCTCGCCTAACCAATCGAACGATCTTCTTCTCGTTCAACCTTCACACACGCTGCCAGTACACTAGCGTGTCGGGCCGTCCCAACATCGCCACCCCGAGCGAGGAAAAAACGCACCAAGTACGGGGATATGTCACGTTGGCGGCATCACTCCTTTTATGGGTGACTTCGCTTTCCCGCCTTCCATTATGAGCATTTCGTAACAGACAGCAGCGAGCCTGAACCATACCGCATACAGTAAAGGTTAGCACCGCATGTATCGCTTTCTCTACGTACCATTCGCACGGGCTTGAAACATTGGCAAAAAAGTGTGTTGGGAATTGGAATGCTCTTGTTCTCGCTCGGCTTAGCGTAGGCACTTGCGGCGCTTCTATTCCATGCAAAATGTCGCCCCGAATTTTTAGTCGAATTCCCCAATGTGGTGTACGGCTGAGCGTCCAACTTAAGTCTCACCGAAATCTGACACCATGTGGGTATCCCGTCCCCTATCACGTGTGGATAGCACAACTCATCCTTCGGCTGGTGGTCTAGAATTAACAAATCCTGTTTCTGGCAAGAGTAGTCAAAGTTTGAATTGCAGGAAATCAGCTAGCATAACATAATCGACATAATGTGCATAGGACAGCATAGCATATAGTTGACATAAGGGCCCAGAAAGGGCACAGCAAAGTAGCAGCGAGCGAGTGAAGGTTCCAGAGAACGGGTGAGATACCTCAAGCGATTGAACGCACAGCTTTGCATCTCAACGCGGAGTTACTACCAGAATTTCAGGATAAACTCGCGTGTAATCGTAAGAATAAAGCCGGGTAAGGCGCAGCTGGCCAAAACAGATTCCAAAGGCATCCTCTCGGGGCCTGATCTGCCATCGCGGACTGACCGCACGGATCGACGGTCCAACTCGCTGTGTAATCGAACACCGACTATCAGATCTCGAACGAGGCCAAGAGCTAGAGCGGAAAGCCCTCGTACCTCGAAGAACTTGCGGTAAAGGTCCGCAATGAGAAATGCGACTATGTTAAGCGGTACAGAGCTGATGTCCGCACTTTCAAACCATTCCTCGTAGTCAAAGTTCCCCATCTGGGGCCACTAAAACATGTGAGCGACAAAAAAAAAGGAGCCCATGTCAGACATCGCTCGCGAGCGGCGGGCAGGCGGGACCACCTACATAGATATTCATCGACACCGCACGCTGAGAGTAAGCTGGCACACCAGCACCGAGGACACCGACGCCCTGGAGGGCTTCGAGAAGCGGAACGCCCGGGAGGGTGCCGTAGTCCGGATTCAGACGCAGCTCCCACAAGGGCTGGGGCATGTCCTTCCTGAAGGCCACGCACTTCGGAGCCGGGAGTATCTCGTACGTCCCGATGCGCTGATGCCAATCTGCCGCGCGTCCCGGCGGGATCGTCAAAACAGGGCGCTGGAGAAGCATCAGGTGAATTACGAATGAGGTGACCGAACTCGTAGCGGGAAGGTGACGCGTACTAGGTTGGGAAGCGGAGGCGCACGGAGCGAGATGCGCCGGGAGTAGATTCGGAGATCCGGATCTTCGGTATCTTCGCGACTATGAAATAGAGTGGACATTTTTTGGGAGAATGTTCGGTAGTGATAGAGAGGCTTTTGGGGGGTAACACGAGGCAAGGAATTGAGACGAAACACGTGGCATACTTATAGCTTTCCAATACCTCCACAATGTCGCACCTGTCGCACCGATGTCGCTAAACCCGACCACAATGTGAATGCGGGTCTTACCACAGGTCCTTAAGCTGGTCCCTGTGGCGGTGGTAGCATCGGTAATAACAAAAGATAAGAAGGTGAACAATAATGTTCATCGGGTGGTGTCCGGGAAACGATCTCAAAGTGTCTCCCCAAGGTTGGACACTGGTTGAACAGTCATCCTCAGCAGAAAGGTAAGGATGTCGCTCGGGTGTCGCATATTGTCCATGAGTCAGCACCCTTTGTCGGTATATAAAGTGATGAGCTAGATTGCTCCGAGTTGGCCGTCGGATGCAGCTGGACGAACAATCAATCGGGGCGAGAAGTGAGACAAGCCAAGGCCAAAGGGCGGTTGAGCGATCCACGTGACAAATGCCTCGGAGCAAAATTTGCGGTTCCGAGACTGCATTTTCTCTTCCTCGCAGTCCTCCCCGTACATAAAGTTTTTTGTCCTGTCTTGCGACATTCTGGACGCCGTGGTGTCCAAGAACGTACAGCAGCACGTCATGGAGATATCGGTAAGCCTCGCCGTTTAGATTTACTACTCTCCGTCCTTCGTGTCGGTTGCAATCCTCACAGCAAGTCAGCCAGGGACCTAATGCTCTCAACAAATCCATGCAAGGTCTTTGGCAAAGAAGGAAGGTCAACTTGAACGCTACCCCGACGGCGCCGTCCGCCAACGCGGCCCCTACCCCGCTGCCAGCACCAACCTCCGCACCACCCTCAGAAGAGCTCCCGCGTCCCGATTCCGTTCCTCCCGCCTCGGGAAACGCGGAAGAACTGCCACAGACGACAGCCTCTTCTGGCAAGCGCAAGCTACGATCGGCACGCGGTGAAGAAGGCAGTAAGCGCAGTCGCGTCGGCGTGAGTAGCGGCGCGAAGGAGCACGCGCCTCCCACTGTGCGCCTCTCGGATTTGGGCGGCGTCGATCCGTGCGTGGAGAAGATGCTCGAGCTCGTGGCGATGCCTCTCACCCACCCCGAGGTCTACCTCCACACTGGCGTCCAGCCGCCGCGCGGCGTATTGCTGCATGGACCCCCCGGCTGCGGCAAGACCATGCTCGCGAACGCAATCGGCGGGGTGCGCCTTTTTCCCCTCGGGCTTTATGTGAAATATGACTTAAAGAATCCTTGTTGTTAATCAGGAATTGGGCGTGCCATTCATTTCGGTTTCGGCACCGTCGATCGTATCAGGGATGTCAGGAGAATCGGAAAAGACCTTGCGCGAAACTTTTGAAGAGGCCAAGGTACGTGCGTTTCGAGTCATCCTAACGCTTGATCTCAACGCTCCGTCGTGTAGCGAGTAGCGCCGTCTCTGTTATTCATTGACGAGATCGATGCAATCACACCAAAACGAGAGAGCGCACAGCGCGAGATGGAGCGCCGAATAGTTGCTCAGTTCTTGACGTGCATGGACGGTATGTTTTAACTAAAGGGTGCTACTTTGAGCGGATTCTTATCGCTAGTATCTAGAGTTATCATGGGAAAAGACGGACGACAAGCCAGTCATCGTTATTGGGGCAACAAATCGTCAGGACGCGTTGGATCCGGCTCTTCGCAGGGCAGGTCGCTTCGACCATGAGATAGGCATGACCGTCCCAGATGACGAGGCACGAGCTCAGTGCGTTTACCGCCGTTTATTTGTCTGCTTCGAGTGACTCAAAACGATGTCTTAGAATTCTCCGCGTCTTATGCGCCAAGCTGCGGCTGGATGGCACGTTCGACTTTAACGCCCTTGCCAAGGCCACCCCGGGATATGTTGGCGCGGACTTGAGCGCGCTCACTGGGGCAGCAGGAATCATCGCCGTCAAGCGAATTTTCAAAAGACTTTCTGACGGTTCCGTCACAATTTCCGACCCTTCAATACCTAACGGCGACACCGATTCCCCCATGCAGATTGACATGTCAAACCCAGCACCTGCTGTTGTCTCTGGTCCTTCCACGCCTTCGCCTGATACTCGCCCTGGACCTTTCCTACATCTCGTGGCCTCAACCCTCACTCATTCATCTATCGCACGCTTCCTCCACAATCATCCTGGTCCCTTGACGCCAACACAACTCGCCCCTCTCTGTATCACCGCCGCCGACTTTATGCTCGCTCTGAAAGAAATCCAGCCCTCCGCGCAGCGCGAAGGCTTTGCGACAGTCCCGGACGTCACATGGTCGGACATCGGCGCGCTACATGCTACACGCAGCGAGCTACATATGGCTGTGGTGCAGCCAATTCGCAGACCGGAGCTCTTTCGCGCGGTGGGTATCGACGCGCCTGCAGGCGTGCTCCTATGGGGCCCTCCAGGCTGCGGGAAAACGTTACTGGCAAAGGCAGTAGCGAACGAGAGTCAAGCGAGTTTCATCAGCGTGAAAGGCCCTGAACTTCTCAACAAGGTGCATTTTCATATTTCTCATACGGAAAGCGGACCAGCTGATGTCCGTGCTCGGTACAGTACGTCGGCGAGAGCGAGCGCGCAGTCCGTCAGGTCTTCGCTCGCGCACGCGCGTCCTCTCCATGCATCATTTTCTTCGACGAGCTCGACGCCCTCGTCCCACGCCGAGACGACACGCTCTCAGAGTCCTCTGCACGCGTCGTGAACACCCTCCTCACCGAGCTAGACGGGCTCGACGCCCGCCGCGGCGTCTTCGTCCTCGCCGCGACCAACCGGCCAGACATGCTCGACCCGGCGATGTGCCGACCAGGGCGGCTCGACAAGCTCCTGTACGTTGACCTGCCCGCGCCAGACGAGCGCGCGGAGATCGTGCGCACGCTCCTCACAAGGCGACGTGTCCCGCTCGCGCCCGCGGCCACCGCCATGGACCGCGTCGCGGAGATGATCGCTGGCGCGCGCGGCGATGGATACAGTGGGGCCGATTTGGCGGCGCTCGTGCGTGAGGCGGGTGTGCGAGCTCTCCGGCGCGCTCTGGGCACGCTCGAGGAAATAGACGAGGACGGTCCCGGCGCGGAGAAGGACGGGGCGGGCGTGGTGGTCCTCGTTGAGGACTTTGAGGCTGCGTTGGAAAAGGTCGCGCCGAGCGTGAGCACTGCGCAGAGACGGCGGTATGAGGCACTACGCGATACATTTGGAAGTGGCATCGGGGGCAAGAGGAAGGAGGGAAAAGAGCGTGCGATGTAGACTTGTTTTGCAACCATTACATATCTAACATACACAAAAAAGATGTACAGTAGGAGCTTCAATCGTGGTGTCCAGTCGTGGCAGGGCTCCATTCCCGCGGCCAGATCCACCACCACCCACCCCAACCACCCCAACCGGCGCCCCACATCCCTGCGATTCCAAAAGGCGTCAACATCCCGCGCCATTCCCACTGGTGCATCATCTCGTACGTTTTGATTGCGCTTATCACGCCGGTGCGCGTATCGCACGTCCCGATGATGACGAACGTCCCCACACGATCGTAGCCCTCGCCACGGAAGTGAACACGATCATGCGCCGACTCGGTATCCGTTCCTGCGTGCGGCGCAGGCGTGGAGCGCAGCTCGATATACATTGGAGGGTCCCTGGCTCCTATGCGTCTGCAGGTGTAGTACCCAGCCCACGCGCGGCTGGTCGTGGACGAGAGAGCTGCGAACGGGGTGCCGGCCAGCCCATCGTACAGCCAGGGCCGCAAGGGGGCAGACAAGGTTGTAGTGGTGGCTTCCGGTTCGACGGGTGCGCCATTGCCATGGTATGGGTGTGAGTAGTAGAAGGAGGACGAGCGAGGATCGAAGTGCGGGAGCGAGGGCGCGGGGAGTAAGGGCTCTGGCCACTCGCGTTCTGCGTCTAGGTGCAGCCTTGCGAGGAGGATCGTCTGGAAGAAGAACACGGCAGAGTAGCGCTCCGAGATGCGCTCGGGTGTGGGTGTGTCCAGGACGGTGGAGGGTTGCTCGGTCCCCGTGGCCTCGAATGGGTCGGTATCCGATTCCTGGAAAAAAATTGTGTCCTCGAGGTTCTCAGTGAAGATGGACACGGTAGTGGTTGCATCGCCTAACGGGTGTTTAAACACCACTCATCGTCAGCAGGTGCTTCCCGAGGTAGCCGGGAGGGAAAAGGGGGAAACCCACATTGCAGGAGGAGCGCTATCAGACTGAAGCAAATACGTTCGAACCAGCTGCGTTGTGACGACATTAGCTTGGGCACGGACTCTGGGGTGCCATCAGGACGTAAGGCGGAGACAACGCCAGTGCAAAAATAATCTACGACTGTCGCGTAAGCACGGAGTGCATCGAGATATTTTGCTTCGGTGATGCGCGAGATGTTCCCTCCACCTAGAAAAGTTAAAAGGATGCGTTTCAGAGAACGCGGAGAAGCAGTTGGATGTGCGTACGGTGATGGGTAACAAACAATGGCAATACCCCACTCAGCTTTCGCAACCAGGTGACCGGCTTTTTTTCATCGGGGACTTGGCCTGGATCAAGGCTTCGGTCATCCTGCCCTGACCCAGGATCAGGATGCGCCGAACCCGATACAATGACACCCTCGTGTACGGGACTATCTGAGAAGGAAATCATAGGAAAGTAACCCTCCGCAGCGGCCTCGTCAAAGAGTTGAGCGGTTCTACAAAAACTATGATCAATGCGCGTCCAGCGCCCGAGATCTCCTGGGGATTGTGCGGCATCGTCCTCGTCGTTCCAGGCGCTCACGTCCCACCCTCGCAATGCCAGACGTGCCTTGAAGAGAACCGGTGTCGACAATGCATCGCGTATGAGAGTGTTGGTGAGACGGAAAGCGAGGACGTCCTTTGTGCGAGGAAGATGAAGGGCGATTTGATAGAAAAGTTCTGGAGGGATTCGTTGAAAGGCGTGCATCATTTGCTAGAGCGCTTAACGCAGATCTTGTGTTGAATGTGAGACGAGATCGAGTGGTGTGTCCAAGTTACGGGACGAGTGGAAGATTGAATACTCACTGCGAGCGCTTGAGAACGAACCATACATGAGGCAGTATAGCCTGGCGCTGTCTTGGGTTCTAAATGCTTCGATGGGTTACTGGAGGTACTGAAACCCCGAAACCGATGCAGCCAACGTCACGTGAGTGACAACATCTCACTCAGTTCTTGCTCAATCGTCCTTGCAATCGTCCGTCCCGAAATTCAATATACGGTATCTAGTCGTCCACATATTTTAAGTGATTTGTTTCTCTGAATAAAAGTGCAACCGTGGTGCACTTTGCCAAGCCTGCCCGTCCCGTTGGTGGTAGCACTGACCTCCGTAGCACCTTCTGAAGAGTCTCCATGTCCCGAGCAAGTTTATGCTGCCCTGGGAAACGAGGACCTGGAAAAGATGCCACAGACGACTGCCTTGTCAAGCAAGCGCAAGCTGGGATCGACGCGCAGCAAGTACAGTCGAATCGGCATAGGACGTGGTACAAAGGAGAGAGTGGTGATTCTGAGGAAGCGTTGGGAAAGGTCGCGCCGAGCGTGAGCACGGGATAGGGTTACAGGTATGAGGTACTCCGTGGTATATTCAGGAGTGGGATCGGGGAGGGGGGGAAGGAGGGGAAAGATTGTGCGGTATACAACTGACAATGCTTCCTAGAGTCCTATAGTTGGATATATAAATATACGAAAAAGAAAGGAAAACATGGACAGGTGACGCAACGGTGCTCTTCAGTCGCGGCGTCGACCCGTGGTAGGGCTCCATTCACGCGGCCAGATCCACCACCACCCGCCTCTCGAACCGGGACCCCATATTCCCGCCATTCCAAAAGGCGTCAATACTCCCCGCCACTCCCATGAATGTGTCGCATATGCCTTGATCGCCCTCACCACCCCGGTGCCCTTCTTGCAAGTCCCGACGACGGTGAAGGTTCCGACGCCGTCCTGGCCTTCGCCGTATATGTGCACGCGATCGGAGTCGAAGCCTGCGACTGCATCTGCATCTGTGCCCACGGAGCGAAGCTCGAGGTGCATCGGCGGGTCGAGGCCCACACCCGCTAAACCCGTGATGGTGTAATACCCGGCCCATGAGCGGCTGGTCGTGGATGAGAAACTTGCGAAAGGCGTGCCGGCCAGCCCGTCATGTAACCATGGCCGCAAGGGGATTGAGGTCGAAGACTCGGAGGCGGCGGCGCCCGGTTCGACGGGCGCGTCGTGGCTGTAGCATGAGTAATTAGAGGAATAGTAAAAGGATGAAGAGCGTGCGTCGAAGTAAGGAAGCGAAGGTGGGAGAAGTAAAGGCTGCAGCGAGCTGCGCCGCGCCGCGTCTAGGTGAAGCTTTGCCAGGAGGATCGTTTGGAGGAAGAAAACGGCGAAGTAGCACTCCGAGATATGCTCAGGTGCCTGGGCGTCCCAGGGGACTATGGCGGGCCTGTTCGCCGCTGTCGACGTGAACGCCGTGAACGTCGACTGTGGAGAATGGATTGCCGTCCGACAAGTGTTAGTGAAGATGGATACAACAGTGGCTGCATCGCCTGGAGTATTTTTAAAATCGGAATTAAATATTCATTGTCAGCAGGAGCTTCTACACAAGGGAGAAATGGGTAGACCCACATTGGATGAGGAGTGCTATTAGGCTAAAGCAAATGGGCTCGAACCACCCGTATTGTGATGACAATACCCTGGGCCCCGGGCCATCGTCTCGCGTTATCTCCCAGACGACGGTGCAAAGGCTATTTGCGACCGTCGCATAAGCACGGAATACATCGCAATATTTCGCTTCGGTGATGCGCCCAATGTTTCCTCCGCCTGGGGGAAGCAAAATGTGCGTTTCAAGAGGATATTAGAATATAGAAAAGAAGCAGTGGAGAAGGTCGTACGGTGATGGGTGACAAACAGTGGCAACACCCGACTCAGCTTCTGCAACCAGTTAACCGACTTTTTTCCATCGTAAACTAGACATAGACTTGAATCAGGGCTTCGGTTATCCAGTCTTGGAACACGTCCCGCCCCATCCCACTGGACATCCTTATATGGGAACTTGTGTGGGTCTGGGACAAAGGTCGAGAAAAAGAATCCATCTGCAGTGGCCTCGTCGAAGAGTTGAGCAGTTCTACAATAAGTATGATCAATGTGCATCCAGCGTTTGATATCTCCAGGAGATTGTGCGGCATCGTCCTCTTCTTTCCAGGAACTCACGTCCCATCCTTGTAGTGCCAGACGTGACTTGAAGAGAGCTGGTGTCGACAATGCCCTACGTATGCAAGAGTTGGTGAGACTAAGGGCGAAGACGTCCTTAGTGAGAGGAAGATGAAGGGCGATTTGATAAAAAAGTTCTGGGGGGAGTTGATGAAAGACACGCATCAGTATTAATGGAATTGAATGTGAGACGAGATAAGGTCACCGTGGGAAATCTCACCATTCTCCTCAGCCTCACACACTGGCACACGATATTCGCTTTCAGCGCTGTACACTGCGGCGATTTCATGTCCGAGTCGACTCTCTCTTATTTTCGTGTAACCTACTTCCAAAATGGCTCTTCAATCTCAATCATCAAGGCCCGAGCCTATGAACGCTACTCCACACCACTCCAAGATCAAAGTCTCTGTCACCCTCTCGGACTCATTCTACATTGCCGGTGATACCGTTACGGGAAAGATAGAGCTTGAGTCCCGCGCGGACAAAGGCCTCGGTCTCGGCATCATCATGGTCGAGCTCGTCGCCATCGAAGGTTGCGATCGGTCTATCCCGCCCGTCTTTCTAAATGTCTGACCATGTCCTTCGCAGAGCTAACTTCTAGAGACCATTCCGCGACCTCAACGTTCCTTCACACCCGTCGCATCTTCCAAGGCCCTGGCTTACCACCTTCAAATGCCGTTCTTCCCCACCCTGTCGCCGGAGAGCCACCTCTACCCGCGCATCACCACCGCGCCCGGCGCGGTCTCACTACCTTTCTCTTCCGTCTCCGTCTCCCTTCGTCCTCTCCTCCGTCTATCGACTTTGGAAACGGCCTTGCCAGAATACGATACGAGGTCCGCGCGTCCGTCGGCGTCGCCTGGAAGGACCAGAACCGGCTCGTCACTGACAAGTGCCCGGTCGACGTCCTGCAGCGGTACCCTGGCGACGACGGGTTGGATTTTGACACGTGGCCAGCGCCAGAGGGTCTTATCGTTGGCGAGGGCGGCAAGATCTGGGTGCAGGGCCGAGTCCTCGGAGGCATGCTGGTGTCAGGCGAGAGCGCTTGCGTCGAGCTACAGGTGAAGAATCACTCTGCAAAGAAGGTGGGTCCTCTTATTTCGCAATCTCGTCTATCTCTTACACCGTAAACGTTGCGGACAGACGACGGGCCTCCATGTCACGCTCAGTCGTCATTTACACCTACCAGCGCCAGCCAGCGCTGCTGGCGGCAAGCTACCTCCCCCATTACAAATCTCCGACTCTCTCACGAGCGTTACCTTTCGTGGACCCGACTATATCGCTCATCCGGGCACCGAGGGCATCGCACAGCTCGTGTTTGACGTCCCCCGCACCGCCCGCACCGTCTCTGCTTATCCGCGTCATGGCGAAGATGTAGACGAGGACGAAGACGAAGACGACGCCTTCAGAAGAAAAACGGCACCGTTGTTCGAGATCCGCGGTGTCCTCGCGATTCGGATAGTCATGCCCGTCGGAAGGTGTGTGAACCACCCTTTCTCTGCCAAGCGAGTGTGTTACTGATGAGAGGGTTTCCCCATGCGCAGCAAGGACATCGTCCTCGAGCTACCAGTAGCAGTATTTCACCCCGCTACACTACCCCCGCCGCCGCCGGAACCATACCCGTATCCAGCACCAGATGCGTACTCGGACCCATACCCGAACCACCGTTCATCTGCTTCGCCGCCGCCCCTGCCACTACCTGGCCCCACGCCCAATCTCTACGCAGGCCGCGCTCAGTCTCCCTTCTATGTATATCCTGCCCCGCCTCCTGCGCTCCCGTTCCTACCCCAGCAAGTGCCAGCGCCCCCAAATACACAGCTCATTATTCCGCCATATAGAGCTTACGATGGGCAACTCTGGTTCCCGTCTCCACCCCCGGCATACGTCAGTGGTCCATACTATGATCAATGTCCACCCCCGCGGTCGGCTAGTGCCAACATTGGTGTTGGACAGGCACCGATTTCAGCGGCTGGACTTCCTGTTTCGGGTACACCAGATCACATTCACAGTCATCTCGCCTATCAGCCGCAAGGGCGCTATCCTCCACAACCTGAGCAGACGATTGGACACGGTGCGCGCGCAGCGCGGATATCACATCACCTTCGTGCTACCTCACGCGCGCGGTCAGCTTCGCCTCCCGCACAAATAGCCCCACCTACACCCGTTGCCGTGGACGTAGTCTCTCCCAAGCCGATGCCTTCGCCAAAGATCATTACCGAGACGCAGGGTGTGATGGACACCGACGATCCGTTTGCCCGGAGTTTCGGTAGGACGGGAACGAGGGTGAGGAGTTTGAGCGTGGTGAAACTCGAAGAGATGGTCGCCCGCGCCGCGGCAGAGACGGAAGCTATGGCCAGGGCCGAGAAGGAGGGAAGAGAGTTGGCTGTCGATAAGACTCTTCCAGTTCCGCCTGTCCCGTCTGGCAAACTGTCTAGTTCGGGGCTTAATCTTAATCGGCGAGCCGTCGCTCAAGAAATATTTCGCCAACTGGGACCTGAGCAGGAGAGAGAAGAGGGAGCGGGAGCAGATATGGTTCCACGTACTCCGTCTCTCTCGGCTCTCTCGCTTCTGCGTCCTCCGCCACGTCGTGATGGTCATACATTTTTATCATCCGGGGATCAAGGAAGTGGCCTCGATGCCCTCGAGCGCCGCCTTATTGAACAAGTTGGCACGCGGAAGCCTCCCGCCTTACCTCCTCCTGATGTGCGCAGCGTCTTGGAGTCGATGTCTTCACCTGAGCCCCCACCACCTCCTGTTCCAGTGCCTGTACCGGGGAAGTCTATGGCTCAGGAACAACAGGATGGCGTTGGCATGGGTGCGACCTTTAACGAAAGCGCGATCTCGAGTCTGGCGCTTGCGGCCGAGGAGGACTTTGGCGGGCGCAATGCCCAGGCCAATCTCGGTTTACTCGATGCAGAGGGTGAGGCAGAGGATGAGGCAGAGGGAGAAGACGCGGATGGTCGGACGCAGCACCCGGGCAAAGGCGCTGGCGCTTCGTCGAGCAGCGAGCGCGGCACGTACAAGGCGCGCTCGCGCAAGTCGGCCA
>Ga0307512_10002379_pt1 | contig 23987 bp, 24 predicted proteins | sample 14_EM_MG_FD_200267 | JGI IMG/M metagenome (GOLD analysis project Ga0307512, IMG submission 200267) | Populus trichocarpa ectomycorrhiza microbial communities from riparian zone in the Pacific Northwest, United States - 14_EM | ecosystem: Host-associated > Plants > Roots > Unclassified | place...
CCGCGTTAGCGAGCTAGGCACACACCAAATTAGGAAGATAGGCGCTAGGTGGCGCTAGGCACATACCAAATTAGGACAACATTAACGACGTTTAACATGAATTAACACTTGAGGTTTTTCCTGATGAAGATAACGCATATACCGTCGAACTACTCATTTATAGACGAAGATAAGCTTATGAGTGCTTTGGATGTTCGGACAGTCGGCCGCATGGCTCCCATCGCCCACTTTTCCCCGAAAAACCCGTCATATTTATCAAACCGCCCACTCACCTTCAATCCTGGCCCGCAGTAACCCACCTTATATACCGCATCAGGCTGGAGCTGAGTGCCGTCTCCGATCTGTCTACATACAGAGGGTGACACTTATTGCTGAGGCGAGGCAACATGGACATAAAAAGTATTCTGTCAGATTCGACTCATTCGTGGTCCGCGGGACAGCCATTAGTAACACACCACGATGTCTTCAACTACTCCGATGCCTTCGATTCAGCATCCGTAGGCAGAGTGCACGTTCATACCATTGAAGTAACCCAAGTGGCTGGCCTCCTGAAAGTGTGTCGCATCGGCACAGTCTGGTTCTTGCCTTGCTGGAAGTTTTAAAAATAGATGTCGACGTGGCAAGGTAAGATTCGTTTGGAGAAATTACTCCAGTTTCAAGCCTTGGCTGAGTTGTGGAGAGTATAAACGCTGACGAATTGATCAGGCCCAGGCACCCGCGGGACCGCGGTGTGGGTAAGCATGGGAACTAAAGAGCACGGGTATACTTATCATCTACGATATCAACGCCTATCGTAGGATCAGGGGTGTGAGTACCGTGGATAGGAACTACGCTAGATGGCCAGATGTGGCCCTCATATCCAGGGCTGATAGATCTGATCTACAGATCCGCTCTGCACTGCACACCCACATTCAACAAAAATATCAAAAAGCAGAGTCATCGTGGGCCTGCTCACGACGATATTTCTAGGCTGTCTTACTGAGACAATATCTAGCATCACTCAAACACATCACAGCCCATCTCTTCGTGGCCTTCACGCGTGAAAGTAATGATATGATCTGCACCGACAGTTTTGTCATCAGCCATACCTGCCGCAGGGGATAGAGAAAGAAAATAGAATCTTACCTCCTAGAATCCTCTTCGTAAACCCGACCTCGCAATAGCAGCTTAAATCAATAAAAATATGTCGTCAATCCACGGCTTTTCCTCCACATTAATGGGGACAGACGCACAAATAATCTGTGAGAAGAATGTCAGAAGGTTGATTAGGTGGTACCCAAGAAAGTCAAGCATAGATTGGATTCTTTCTCACATAGCCATTTGCGACGGAACACGGCAAGCTCGTGCATGCCCTGCTCCGAATCGAACACCCCTGGGTGGTCCTGGCGCAGAGCTCGCCCAATGTCTGCAAAATTGTCCTCAAAGCGACGACGCCACTCCCGCAGCGTGCGTGCGTAGTGGGGTCCAACGTTCGAGATTGATTCGATTAGAAGCCTGCCGGATGTTGCGCGTTCCAGCGAGCTCACGAGGAGTGTCACCGAGGGGAGCAAAGCACCAGGGAAAACTGTCCGCGCGAAGACCCACGGGATTTTTCAATCAGAACGGTGTAGAGGTGCTAACGTCGAGGTACGGGATGGAAACTCACTCTGGACGAAGAGCGGACGATGGTTGTCGCGCGTAAGTTGTTGTATGAGAACAAGGTCACACAAGCAGTGCTCACCCATTTCTGGATGAAGTCCATTGATTTAGAATAGGCAGCGAATCCTGTGCAGTAACAGAGGCGGAAGAGATTCAGCAATCGAACTGGATGCTAGCAAGACTTCACGAATCGAGAGGGATGACTGACTCGCTTCAGGCAAAGTGCTGCTCTGTATGACACCGCAAGCCGCATCCTTCTTCAACACGCGGTCGATTGCAGACCAATACACATCGATGTTCTCCAGCCCAACAGCCTCAACCATCTCGAGGCTCACGACGCGATCGAATGAGCTTTCCCACTCGCGCGGCATCTCTCGATAGTCAAGCAGATGCACACGGATACGGTCCGCAAAGCCCAGGCGCGCTACCTCCGCCTGCACGTGTGCAAATTGGTTGTCTGAGAGTGTGATGGTGTCGATCTGTACGTCGGGTATATGCCGCACGATGTACAATGCCATTGAGCCCCATCCACTCCCGATCTCGAGCACGCGGTGCCCTGGTAGGATTCGCGCACGAGCAACGATGTGCGCGAGTTTGCGCTGCTGAGCTTTGGCGAGCGTGTCTGCCAGGGATGGGGTGGGCAACGTTGACGCCGTATGAGAGGTTGGCGTGGTCGAAACGGTAGATGCGGACTCCGAGGGTGGCGAATGTGCGAGAAGCTGACGTAGTTTGTGGACGTTGATCCGGAGCAGAGGCTCCTCCAGAAGGTCTCCATCCAAGTCAGAGAAGATGGCACACGAATATGTCATGTCTTCTGATAGAAAGGCTAGATGAATGAAAATAACTGTCAGCACAGTCACACGAGAATGAGATAGGCTTCAGACCTCTAAACATGTCATCAGAGAGGTCATAGTGGGATGATACGTTAGAACGCGCATTTCCGAGGGAATTGAGAAAGCGGAAGGATGAGAGCCGCTGAGGGAGGGAAAACAGCCACGAGGCTGTTGGGTCGAACGACGCAAGATTTTTCTGGTTTTCGAGGAATACCTTGTCCCAGTTTAAATACTCCGGTATGGAGAGACGAGAGGGTGCATGAACGGTACTCACGAGGAAGATGGATATAAGATCTTCGCAAACAACGTCCCCAAACATATAAGCTTCAGCGAAACCAAGGGCACCCATGGTGCACAGGCGGACCCAGAAGGCGTCGTTGATGACCCTCAGTTCGGAGTGAAGCTCTTCATGGCTGGTACTATTATCCGGACCACCAGCAGGAAATTCATAAGTGCATTTGTTAGTGACGATGCGTATACGTCCAACAGTAATTCTTTTCAGAACGCTAGAGGCAGCAAGAATAAGCGTCACTGGCAAAGACAACTTGAATGGCATAAGAGATGGGACACGTACGAGACCACGGCCTTCTCAGCCAGATTTGTCATTGGACCATAGCCCGCCGTGAGCACTGCCTCGCGGACAGCGTTGAGAGTATTATCGGCAAAGGACCAGATAGAAGAGGAGTGTTTATAGGGAACATCCAGCAGCCGAGAGCTCATGACGAATGCCGTCCGTGAAGCTACTTAACCCATCGTTCACAGTATTTATACATTGTAAGACGAGGCTGAGCCTTCCCCGCACTTTAGTTAGACATTCGGTCGTGTTATCCCTGTATCCGCGGTTCCGAGGCATAAAAGGTGGCGAGGCACTGTTAGTGGATCACCTACGAATCATCCTCCCTTTGGTCGAGGCGGTTGAAGAGTGTAAGAGCGGTTGAAGCACCCGGGGTCCTGGATAGTGCTCCGCGCCGTCACCGTATAGTGCGGCTATCTGCTCGTACTTGTATGGGTCCCGTTACCGTACCGTCAAGGTCCTAAGTGCACCCTTTATACGGCCGTACGTCGTATCTTGTATGGCCGGATGTCGTATCTTGTAATATGCCGTATCTAACTACACAAGCGGCCGTAAACCCGGGCCATGGCTTCTGGCCCATGCATCTAAGCCCTAACCCGCTCACTGGCATCCCCACATGACGTCCTCATTGTCACCATCCACTGACATCCGGGCTCATCTGCCATCAGTGCCATGCATAGGCCATGCCTCTCACCCTCTTTGTCTCCCCTTGTTGTCTCGTGCTCTGTCTCTCATGGTCTCACCTTCCTTCATCATCCCTCATTTCCTTGCGCTTAAACATTTCCCTGTCAGAACCAACACTCCCTCTTTGGAAAGCGACAGCAAGGACAAGCTCATCGAGGTGCTCAAGCTCAAGGCCCGCGCGAAGCAGCTTTCCATGCTGGAGCCTGTTGAACGTGTGTTTGAAGAGGAGCTCACTAGTAAGCTCACACATCTCGAACCCGTGGCACCTTGACTGGCTCATGCAGATTCCCTGGGTTCAAGACTCACCAGAGAACTACTCGGCTCAGAGGGCCATCTGTGTGGTTATACACGGGCTCTGCCCTGATATGTGGTCCTGCAACTGGGAGATTTCGAGATGCGACTGGCTCTGGGGGCATTGCAGGAACCAAGGGCCAGGGATATTACGGTATCAGGCTATTGGCGTCAGGAAACCTATCGGCTCATTAAACGCCCAAGTCTTAGCGACCCTTAAGCGCTTAAGCTACCATTTAGGCTCGCTTAGGTTTGCAAAGGCTCGCTGAAGCCATTAAGACACGGAGAGGTTTCCTTATGGGCGGCGGCCACTGGCACTCTCCGACGGACAACGCAAAAGAAAGCCGAGCCACTCATCAACTTCGAAAAAAAGGAGACTCTGGGTCCCTGGCCCGCTCGACCGCGTGTTGCAAATTATGATAACGAATCCCGTTCAAAATGGGGAGGTGATGGTTTCAGAATATTACGGACACCACCAACTGTTGTTTTCTGGTCTTGATCTCACTTATTTATACATTTTAGGCCTTTTTTTTTATCCCAGAAAGTAACTCCTACATAGAAAAAGAAATTTCCTGTACTTTTCAGTACTTTTCAGGTGCTTTTTCCCCATCCCTTTGAAATTGTACTCTTGGTCCTTCTGTCGAAGACTGAGCGCTGAGCTCCCGTTTCAATAGTTTTTTAGTTTGTAAGATCAGCCTTTTCACAGCGCACTAGTCCTCCCAGTTTTGTACTTTCTAGCGCGCGCAGTGACTGAGATACAATACTTTCCTTTACCTCACGGATCGGTTAGTTTTAAGAACTGGATTGAATAATATACTGCCGTGAAATCCCCATGGTGTTTATTGGTATGTGAAATGATTGCGTCGTGGATGATTGCCGTTTGCGTGCGCGAACCACGTTGCTTAGCTGATCACCGATCACTTCTCGGCCTCGGCCTCCAATCATTGATCGCTAGGCCTGGCTTTCTTTGCTCCGCAATTGGCAGGCGCTACGCATGTCGCATTTATGGTATGTTTTACTTTGTGTGTATTAGTCGAAGCTGCCGTAAACATAGTATCACAATAACTTTGACCTCAAATCCTTCGGGTCGACCTTTTCATCCAACCCTTTCAGTCAAGACGAGTGACACGCTTGCAGGCCTGTCTCTGCCGACATACTTTAATGCCTATGCATGGAATCCCCGCCCGTTATGTCGTCACATTCTTGCTTGTATTCCTGGCCAACGCCATTCGCAGCTGTTTGTTTGCGTCATCCAACAACCGTGCGGAGTCTGCCAACTGCGTCGCGGGTATTTGCGAAAGCCCATGGTGATAAAGTACGTCATGTACCTCGTGCAGGGCAGCCGCCAGGCTTGTCGACGTTGTCCGCGTACGGTCTAGAGGTTGTGCCTTGCGGAGCAGTCTCGTGGGACTGCCATTTCCTGCGAGATATCACAAGATTGGAAAGTTAGGAACGTGATTCAGTGTTAACGAATGGAAGTTGCTCACTTGATTCTTTATCCGTGGGCAATGACATCCGGGTAGGTCTGAGCACTGCGTCCGGTGTTTCAGGCACTGTATAAACGGTCAGCTCCATAATACGACGTCGACCTTCGGGTATATCGGAGAGTGACATACCAATTTCATCTCTCTCCAGCAGCTCCCGCCTCACCCTGGGTATAAATGGCCTGGAGGGTGTCACGTCCGATGCGTGATCATCCAGGTCGCTGTCCCGCCGTTGCTTTCTTATGTCGCTCCCCTCTGCGTCTGCCTCGCGGCGTTGTAAAAGTTCGCGGAGAGGCATGACTTCGACACAGTCCATGACCAGTCTATTACGCGGGAAAGACCTCGGTGTTGAAAGGGAGCGGGGACTCCGGACAACAGGCGAAGACAAGCGGGTGAACGGCACTGAGTGTGTAGGCAACCTACCCGTAGGGGAGGCCGAAGTACAATGGCGCTTTGCCACAGGCATGTCTCGTGGAAGGCGGCGCTTTTTCGAGACAGAGTCGTCATACGGTCTGGTAGATTCATGTAATTTGGGACTTTCTTTCGACGGGTCGGATACAATGGGTGTTGGAGAAGGATATGTTTGAGCATTGGGAGATATGAAAGACCCGAATCGTGGCAATTCTTGGACAGATCCTGGAATCATTCTCGCTTGCGATGAGGCACACAACGGCATGTTCGAGATGATGCATTGTGAGTCCGGGATAATTTCGTGCTTCGGGAGACCTGTTTCAACGCAAATTCCATGGTATGGGCACAAACATTTACCTCTATCGATCGTATATATGGGATCTGTTCTACAACATGGGCGCAGCTCGCAGGCGATGCCGATACCTCAACAGACAGTAGAGCCTCGATTTGGAATTGCGTCTGTATTTGCGACTGCGATTGCGAGCTCGAGCTTAGCGGAACCATGCCGGATGGCCACTCTCCACCATAGCCGCGCACGCAGGCATCTATACACACGCGGAGCTCATCGCTGTATGCGTCGGATGGTGCTGCGAGGCGAGCATGTACCGCGTAGAAAAAGCGTCGAAACGCGACCGGACCCAGAGCTGGTGGAGGAATGTGCGAAAATGCTGCGGTGAGGAGCGGGACGAGGGCATTCAACGACGCGACCGATATCGAAAGTGATTGTAGACGCAGGAGGAGCGAATCGTAGAGGGGCATAAGCTGTGAAAGCAGTCGAATGAGTGAGGGTCGACTGAAATCAAAATGAACAGTTGCTGACATGGGCGTTGTACTGTTCGGCCGACAGAGACATAGACTTGTCTTCTATCCAAACAGCCAGCCCTGTCTGGACAGTGACGATAGCCGGCTCGAGTAAAGAGACCGGCATGGACATAATCATATGATGAATGTCCTTGAGAAGCCTGTAGGTGGCATCGACTGTGCATGATTGCGGAGGATAGGAGGAAGTGAGAGTCATGCTGAGATAAGATAACGTTTTAGTTGGGATAGAATCTCCTTCGTCGAAGTTGAGGTGCCGAAGGATGGCGAGCGCGACACGCAAAGCAGTATTCATGGGAAAACTACAAGAATCCAATTAAATAGGTACGCCAGCTACACAGATAGCATACCTTGAGCCTATCTCTGGACATTTACTGGTAATGCCATCAATGATACCGACTCTCTTAGCGGACGTGCCCGCTGCCGAGATGTTCTGCCCGAGCACTCGTTCCCAGATGTCGAGATCATCTTCCGACATATTCCAAGATCTAAGATGCGTCACGTGATGCGTTCGAATGACACAATGGTCGTAGCAACTCACCCTATAGGGAAAACGAGAATTGGGATGAGATTCTGCAAGCTGTTAGGCATTGAACTGTCGCAGTGCGTTGCCACCAAACGCCAAAGCTGTCTCTTGACTTCTAGAGCACGCTGTGCCTCGTCCTGGTGAGAGATAGACTCAAGCACCTTTGGAATCCCAACCACGATCAGAGTTGAGCACAGCAAACTCCAATTTGTAAGGACTCCTTGATCGGCGAGATAGAACGCGCGACGTAAAATGGCCGTCAGGAAAGAGGAGGCGACCGATACGAGACAGGATTGAGGAAAGACGTCTTGGACTACAATCCAAAGCTGCGTCGAAATGATGAGAGATTGTAGTTGAATCTCGATCGACACTGCTTCTCCAGACAGAGGGACCAAAGGATCAGGGAGGAGTTGAGAAAGGAAAGAAGACAACCGCGGACCAAAGTCGGCGGAGGCGGTCAGCTGTCCATGGCTCAGGATCTGCTGAAGTTGAGCAACGAGGGACTGCCATACAGGGAGTGCCATGGACTGTTCAAGTACATAAATACCAGAATCCTGATGAGAAACGGGAGGGTACCCACCGTCAGATTAGCTTTATCATCTTTGAAGGAATTCTGAACGACCAAAACAAAACAGGAAGATAATGGATCCCAGTGCGTCAGAATTTCATCTTGTGATAGACGCCGAGGAGAGAAGACGCGCGTTGAGTCCATCATTTCCTCTACTTGGACTTTGTCTGCATGGAGGAGCGAACCATCAAGGAGGAATCGAGATAGCAAGGCATCAGCAGCCCAACCAGTCTCACACTGCGGATCCATTATTGGCCCAACTCCACGCGAGAGACATCCAAATATCCGGTATGCCTCATCTCGAATATCTTCGTACTTGCTGGACAACATATCGCGAAGGATATCGATCACACAGGGTATAACCCATTTCAGTCGAATTTCGTTTCGAAGATCTGTGGAAGTCGCTTCCAGAAGTGAAGATATTAAGGCCGCACCGAGCCCAGCATGCAATGCTTGCTTGAGCACGAGGACGCAACGTTGGACGACGTCTATATCGCCCTTTGCAGTCGAACTTCGTTGAGTATATAGCTGGATCATCGACCAAATAAAGGTGCGCCACACGTGAGGGTTGAGGTCACGCCCAGGACGATGTCTTAGGGCTTTCTGTGCAATGTTCATGACGAGCTTGAGAGGCCCATGATGCAGAAAAAGTGAAGGTCCGAGAAGGACGGCAAAGCTAGCCACGACAGTCGACGCCCAAGGCGAGTTCCCACCCATATTACCGAAATTCTTCGATGACACTGCTGCATCAAGCAAAGGGGGGAGCTTCCGGGACGAAGTGGGGTGCCGCGTGGTTTCAGGGGTGAGGAACGAATGGGTATGAGCGCATATGGTTTCTATGGTATCTTGGTCAACGAGTGTTCGATAGGTGATGAGCGTGTGGGAAAATGATGCGAGGACAGTTGCTGCATGGTGGCGAAGTTCTGAAGATGTGTGTATGACAAACGGAAAGATGGAAGGAAGGAGGCCAGTCAGGCGTTCTACAAAAATGTGTCTGTGGAATGTCAATAAGTTAACAATACACTAAAAACAATGAATCAGTGCCATAATATGCTGCAGGTATTTTCGACTCACGTTAAAGGCATCCACTACAACTACAACAACACAAGCATCTCTAACTGCGGCTTCGAGAATAAAGTTAAGGTATAGGATAAGGTCTTCCATCCGAGGACGTAGAACATCTTTCGGGAGCCTTTGCGTCCGGAGGACCCACGACGAGAGTATCGCGGTCTTTGAAGCATTCGAGGACAGAACTCGTAACTGTGGACAGCGAACGATGGAAATAATATCCCCTAGGAGATAACCAAGGTCTTGCGCTAGTGGCGTTGTGAGTGTAATCCCAAGATCGTGAAAGAGGGACGTACACGCGAATACTGATGAGAGGGCCGGAAGTCTAAATATTTCTGACAACAGACGAAGTGCGTAATGACACAAGGTCGAATAATCGGTAGCACGATTCGCCTCGTATATCGTCGACCCCAAACATACTGTTTCTGTGGCGGGACCAGACGATCTGAGGGACAGATCGCCGGATGTATGCGCTGCAGAAATTCGTAGAGCCCACGAGATATCCCTCCGCAAGGCTGCCACAAATTCTGCACCTTTATCTCTGAGCGGGTTGAGCGCTGGAAAGGCGTCAGAAACAGCAGACAGGTGACAAGACAACGGCCTAAATCTCATAGAAAGGGTACGATAGGCCTCTGTGATGTCATGGACTGATAGAAGTCCAGATACGAGGGCTTGATGAGAGCGGACAATAGTCTCAACGGGTCCTAGGATGTAGTCGGAATGGTATAAGGAATGATCGTCGGCCAGAGGCGTGGACATGGAGAACGACGATGTCTTTGGTACCTGTGCGTGAATCAGCAAGTGTTTGTAGTTTCGAATGATAGGACTGAGACCAACGGAAGATGCAATCAAAGAGAGAGATGGTGCTTGGCTGCTTCAATACGTATGGGCCGCGTCCACATGGCAGACAGAAACGAACGCGCTGTCCAACTCTGGGATTGCCCCTGTTGCAGAAGGTCTCTTCGTCGTTGTCCGACTGCTGCCAGTGTTTGTTGGTTTGATAAGACACTTCACGTCACAACATCACATGACCGTGACACGGCGCGAAATTGATTCGATCACGTTCTCACTTCCCACGACTTACCTCTACTATATAAATATTGAATATTGAGAATTGTATATTGAGATCGAGAGATGATGCGAGCAATCTTATCATAGGGCATAGATTGGCCACAGTATGTGTGGTCTTATAGTGTAGTGGTTATCACTCGGGATTTTGACCAGCACTGGTGTTTACAACCGGTGATCAAATTTCCCGAAACCCAGGTTCGAACCCTGGTAAGACCTTTGAGGATAAATTTTTTCTACTCTTTACCAGAATAACCCGTTAGGCTTGCCATGCGAACTCCATGGAACATATCTTGTCCCAAATATTGTTTACAAGGGATTGGCCCCATGTTGAGGCACAGTAGTAGTAGTGGTCGTTTGCGTGGACTGAGGAAGAGTATAAGTAAGAAACGCGAGAGATCGAGCTGAGGTACTGTATCCCTTAAACCCGCGCTACCAGAGCAGAAACAGCACTTTGCGAGGGATATCGACCCACAGCAGTCATTAGATAATTATTACCATCACACTCCATTCTTTTAGGAAAGCCAGATGACAGGCGGTTGGCCATCGCAGAATTGCTCCTTCCAGAATGAGGTCGAGTGAGGTGCGGCAACCATGGAGAAGCCAACCTCGTATTCCTTGAAACGACTTTGAAACGACTTTGAAACATGCCATGGAGCTCCGGATCTTGAAATCGAGGATGCCGTACGCAAATATTCTACTTGGGGCTCAAGTCCACGCGTTTTTGGAGTCCCCATCATCCGCGGCGTGGTGTGGCGACCGACAGAACACCGGCACAGGCCAAGACTGGCAGGTGATAAACATATCATCTGGAGAAAATAGAAATGCGGATCATATTTCATGGTCTTTATCAATATCGACGAAGAGGGGTGCCTAATGTACGGGGAAGCATTGCTGATTACAGAATTCTAGTATAGTAATAGGACTGAAACAGGGTCCAATGTCTCTCGAGCGGTCCTAAAGTGCCTGTCCGTTACGGAATATGAATACAGTGTCCTTAATTGTACAGTGCAGTGTCCAATTGCCAGTGTCAGAAAAAAAAACGGTCGTGAGAGGATAAGGCTGTCATAGTTGAGAGTTGCATTAATAGCATTTCTTGATTGTGAACTCCGGGCTGGCGTTACCCGAGTCGCCCATGACTGCCCGCAGGGCCAAAGTGAGCGTCGCAGAAGAGACAAATGAGGAACACGGTACGCACGAATGAGGATGTAGTTGCTATTGGGTTTGACGTGAGGGACCTCGAACGAGACCTTCCCTTTGTCCAAGCGGAAGCCGTCCGCGAGGGGATGATCTAAGTAGAGTGACGTGTCGTGTGTGAGAGAGAACTCATAAGCGACGGTCTGCGTCTACTGACCAACGTCAAGGTTCTCGCCTCCCGAGCCATCAGAATTCAAATGGCCGAGGAAAAGAGTTCCCGTAGGATCTGTTATCTGCGCAGGGGGCTTCGACGCGTCCCTGTATCATATGCAAAATGAGAGATCACGTCCAGAGCCGGTGAGGGAACAAGGCCCCCGACAGCCTCTGCTGGTTGGCAGCATCGGGTTTCGGGGACTTGTGTGGGGGGTGAACGTACCAGGTGGCCGTCACCTTTGAGCCTATGCACCAAACCGTTGCCTTGTTCGGCGTAATAATCGGCGGTGCCCAAACGTCTCGCTTCGATAGGCGCATGGGGCTGAGTGCTGCTGGTGCAGCAGAGACACCAAGGGTAAAGAAGAGGAGAGCAGCAGGGAGTTTGAACGAAAACATCATTATCGTGGTCGGTCCTTAAACGTTAAACAAGCGTAGAGGAAGGTGTAAACACAAAAGCGGGTGGGGGAGGGATGTAGAAGACACTTGTAGAGGATGTGTGTGGTACAAGCAAGGTCGAGGGTCCACCTTAAATACGTGAAGGCCGGCGCGGCGGCAGTGCGAGGCGGCGAATACCCCACGCAAAAGCCGAATTCAGTTTACTCCGGGACTTACCCGGCCCAGAAAAGGTGACCTCACTCAAGGGCGGCTCATGGACAAAAACCCGGCCCCACTTAGTTGCGTCCAACACCCACAGCCAGGTGTCAGACGTCGGCTTCTCTCGGACTCAGGCTGAGCCCGGCGCACACGCCGAGCGAGTGCACACTATACAAACCAACGGATTTCTGTCCCGAACTGGTCTTCCTCTGCACTGCGAACCCCTCAGGGCATTTACCAACCCATCTGGAGGGTAGTTTGTGGAGCCGATGCCGAAGGCTGTAAACAATAGCGTCACGCGGCTCGCCATAATGGGAAGACCGGGACGGTGAAACTGGTCAGCTGCGCATCGTGTCATACGTATTTATATTTAGAGGGCCAAGATTGGGCTAAGCCTAAGCCGAGGTATTACTAGACCATGGACATCGTATATCAAAGTTTAGAGAGGGTGAGGAAATGGGTGCCGATACAGTATTTATCCTGTTCTGTTGAACAGTGATAAATACGCCCGCCCAACTACGCTACGTAATACAGCTCAGGTAAGCAGCTAAAACTATCTCGGTGGCTCGTTAGAAAGGATATGGGATACTCAAGGGTAGTACATGATGTTTTAAAAAAAAAAACATGGAACAATATTAATGTGGACGGAGTTCTTTTGCGTGATAATTTGTCAGTCGAAGATGTAACCCGCTTACTAAGCTACGACCACTGGCAGGAACCTTCAAAGTTGCTTTAATCCCCGCTTGCGTGTGGGTTCACACTCACTCGAGATGAGGATGCACTCGCATGATACTATATGGACGTACAGTATATCGTGACGTGGACCTATAAGTATTGGATATCGAAGTGATACCGATCGTTTATTCACTTTGATCCTTTGACTCACTGGCAATGGACTACAACTTTTTTCTAGTTATAAGTAGGATTCCACTCATTTGCCGTCCCCCAGTCCTTCCGAAGACTGAGCAACAGCTTCAGGCTTTAACACCCACTGCTAGTACCACTTGAAACTGTCGTTGTTCCCACCAAGCTATGGTCTCTACTGAATCTCACAGTGCTTTCCCAAACACCTACTGGTATGGAAAGGTAGGCAGGCCTGACAGGGTGGCTTTGTACCCTAAGCTGAAGAATCGTTCCATCACAGACTGACCTGGTTGAAATTGAGAGGCATGTCTCCGCGAGGGTACACCGCGACTGGCGACAAACCTGACCACGGCTTCTTTTGACACGTAGGCTTGATGCACTTCACCAAGGTATCAAGACCTATCTCGACGGCGGGTTTTTCCTCGCACCGCTGGTTCACCCACAGACCATACTAGACATTGGGTACGCATTCTACACTCCTCATACCTGGGGTCTCCGGGTATTTGCAAGCATAACGTGCTGATGCACTGCTAATGTCCTCATTCCCTATCATAGGGCAGGCTCAGGGAAATGGCACGCCGTCCTCTTTCTCTCCGACACGATGTCTTGACATGTAGTATCCTACCGTCCTGATTCCACAGGGCAATTGACACTGCAGAGAAATTCACCGATGCCCAAGTGACCGCAGTGGACATCAGTCCGATGTTCCCTCGGTGTGTCTCTAGTGGTCCCAAGAGAGACTCTTTCTTACCAACCCTCGCTCACCTCTAAATGCCCACTGTAGCCCAGTCCCCCCCAACTTTCAATTTCAGCAGCTCGACATCACGGCCGATCCACTACCTTGGGAACCTGGTTCTTTCGATGTGGTCCACGTCCGGCTCGTCCTTATACATGTATGTTCCCGAGCAGCCTTGCCACTTTGAGTCGTTCAGAGCACGTAATCACACACGCAGCTTCCGAATCCCGAACGTGCCCTCGAACGCATAACCCGGCTCGTCAAGCCCGGCGGGTGGCTCCTCGCAGAAGACATTACCGTCACCGGCGATGTCACGGGTGATGCGCCAGCCGTTCGGACGGCGATCGGTTTGTTGTACAAGTCCTGGGAATCCAACGGTCAGGACCCGCGGGCAGGCGAGAAAATCGAGTCCTGGCTGCGCCAAACTGGCTCGTTCAGCGAGGTCAACGTTCACGAGGTCATCATGCCCGTTGGAAATCGCTCGTCCGCCACCACCGCCGCTGCGCAAAACCCCGACCAGCAGCAGCAGCAGGAGCGACAAGCGGTAGTGGACCCCAAACTCAGAGCGCTGGAGTTGGCGTTCACGAACTCCACCCGGGGCACTTTCGCCACAGAGAAGTACCACCCCAGAATGCTGGAGCTTGGATTTACCCCCGAGGCGAAGGGCCAGTGTCTCGAGCAATTCAGCACGTCGGAATGGCGGATGGATATGCCGTTGCACTTTGTCTGGGCACGCAAATCTGTCTGACCTTTCATTCCCCCCCAACGATGCATGTGCATACGTGCCCGCGCTTTGATTCAAGTAGTATTCCGTGTTGTAAAGTAAATTGTGCCGTAGAAGACATGCATACAGATCCGCATAGATAGAGGACCCGAGCATGTAGTGTTGCTAGAGAACTGAGCCGAGCCGATTTGAATACTGGCCAGCTCAGAGCTGGGCTACGACCCATGACCGTATATCTCAATGTCAATATCTGAAAGTTGGTTGCAAATCCGGATACTTTTTAAAAAGTTATGAGTGCATAAATTTCCGCCATCAGGAAAAACGTCCAAATAGTTTCTGGGTTTTCGGAAATCTGGAAACCAAGGTAATTAATCTACACCGATTCCATGCAAATTCACCGCATAAATGGTACATTTGTGCGAATTTGTGAGATTTTCCGGGGAAGTAGGACCGGAGTTTCCAGGTCCTCAGGTTTCCAAGTTTACGTCGGTTTCCACCGGTTTCTCAACTTGAGCAACCTCTAGAACATGGTGATTTGGTCAGGTGACTTAGATCCGCCGTGCGGGAGTATTTTGTGATCGTCGCCTCCGATCCCGATGTTTTGCCTCCGATCTCGATGCCTGTCCACTCCATGATTTTAAATTTTTTTCTTGAATACTTATAATGTATAATTTACCCTTGATAAATTTCAAGGTGTGATTCCAATTCAAATTTGGCTGAACAAACTTGGGCGGATATGTTGGGTAAGTTACTTGCATCTCTTCATACGCTCTCACCCTTCCGCTTCAGTTTATCCATCACTCGCACGGGCGCCCTGGGGGCTCCTTGCACTCTGACTTACTTTCTGTGCAAAATAAGTTACCTTTTCTACTGGAGTTGCCACTGTATTATAATAGACTCGGATGCTTCAACGAGACGGACGATCACCCAGCGGGTTTTGGCCAGCTACGATTATGCAAATAGTAGATATGAATTCGTCATTTACTTCTTCGTGAAATGGGAAGGTGGAACAGGGGAGTGAGGGGGGCTCTCTATGAGAAAAACGACATGCGAGGCAAAGGAATAGGGCCAAGATAAAAGTTCTGCAAATAAGACGAGCGACTGAAAAAGGAGACAATGTGGATGCTAATGCGCGACAAAACCAACCAGATATCACAGTGACAATGATACAAACACAGCTCGAAAGAAGTTTACTCTTTACTCAGACTGAGCGCACGCATGCCTTCCTCCAGTGCAGCCGGGAGGCCACACCCCTTCGAGCACTCAGGCGTATTTGCGTTGTTAGGGAGAGTCTGGCCTGCACCGGTGCCCAACCTCGCCTCTGGCTCAAGGTCGACAACACTGAGAACCGCCTTTCCTTCTAGGACGCGTCGGATTTTGTCCGCGTCCCAAGCCAGAGCGCTAGCATTAATATTTGCTTCACTCGATGGCGAGGACGTCGTGAAGGCTTGCCAGAAAGCGGTACCGAGCCGCTGAAGGAGCGTCTGTGAGGCCATAGCTGCAAGCATGGCCTCTTGCGCGGTGGGTGAGTCCTTCGAGGAAGTGAATGTTGGAGTCGCGGGGCCAAGCTTCGGAGATGAGGGTGGTGACGGATAGATGGAAGCGTGCTTGCCGCTAAGTAGAGAGGATATAGAAGACGAAGAAGCACGCGGAGGCGTGAAATAATGGGGGCGCAGACCCTTTCCGAGGCCGCCGAAGGCATTGGGAGGATTGCTGATATTGAGTAAGGGATTGATGTTTTCCTGGAGTACCGAACTGTATGCGCGCGCGCCGGCCAGCGGTTTAACATTCGCAAGTGGCTGTGTAAAGTTCTCGGGAATGAGAGTTGTGTGAACGGGCGTAACGCCGCCGAAGGAAGTACTTCCTCCCCAAAACGCTTTGGCAGCTGATGCGGCGAGGCGAGGAGATGATGGGAGATCCTTTTGCGTGTTCGGGGTGACAAGTGAGGAGCTGGTTGTGGCACGGGTGGCGGGGACGGGTATGGGACCAGGTGGTGGCAGTACTGGGGACTCGGCCCGGCCTGCGGAAGCGATGAGGGCCTTTTTGAGAGCACCAATTTCCTGCCTCAACGCAGCGTTCTCGGACTGGCTGGAACCGAGCTCGGTTCGAATGGCATCAATCAGGCGATCACGTTCTGCGATGTCCCCCTCGAGTGTCGTTATGTACTCTAGGTGTGCTTTCATCAGCTACGTCGGTCACAAAAAGGTGATTATCTCACCCTTGCGGCGCACTCGGAAGTTACGAGCGCTGATTTTGTTACGAAGTTGACGTTTTTCTTTGCTGGACATCTTCTTGTATTCTTCAGGTGAGGGACGCCAATCGTCGCCATCGTCTCCTGGCTCGTCTTTATCCCTCACGACAGCTGATATCGCTACCTTCTTCTGAACACCACCAGACTGGACAGTTCCCTTCCGAGACTTGCCTTTTCCACCAACCTTCACAGGTGGGGTAGTGACAGCCTCCTCATCCTCGTCCTCTTCCTCGGGGCGGTTCCCTGCGATATCCTCCATTTTGCTGGTGTCATGGGAGGCCTCAGGGGATACGGAGCTCGACATGAGCTGGGGATCGATGGCAAATGAAGGGGAAAGTTCTCTGGTTGTACTTCCAGATTCGGGGCTGTCGTTCGAGAGGGTGAGGAAATCCCAAGGGACGCCCGTGATTGGTGCCGCTGCAGATGGCTCGGATTTGACAAAATCGTCCTCGAGAGAAAAGTTGAACCAGTCGGAAGGGTTCGGTTCGGATATGATAGGTAGAGGGGGAAAGAAAGGAGTGGACACAGAAGGGGAGGGCTCACGAGACTCGGAGGTCGTGGAGCTTTGAGTAGTGAACAGGTCCATGTTCACAAAGTCGGATAGGTCAGTAGGGCCAAGAGTGAGAGGTGATTGGTGGAGGGGGTCTCCCACTAGCATTATGTTAGGTCAAAAAGAGGGAATTCTGGGTGCAATGTCGTTGCGGGGATGAACAGATGGCGGACAAGGTGAGAAAGATGGCTTGCTTTGGGAAGCCACGGCCTCCTTCCAAATTACATAAGCATAACGGTGCTTCCCGCGTGCGCTTGACTGACTGACTCAGTCTTCTTTGTCCTTCCAATTGGTTCTTTCTTTCATCTCTACTTTCTACGTACTGCCGAGGTGTCATTCAATTTATCCCGCTCGTCTTTTGTCACTGCTCTTGTTAATTCAACTGATTCAATATGCCGATGTCAACTTTGATCTACAAGATCGATAACATCGGCAACGTGTTCGCCTCCTCGTAGCCTGCAGGCGTACCCTTCTGGGGTCATTAAGTTTTCAACTTTTGGTCAGTTGATTATGGTACTCTATCTTCGCTTGTTCAGAAGCCTATACACGTGGCTTCCTTGTCGCAGAATAGTCAACATCAGATCTCATGCATCTCATGCACCATCCCCTCTTTCCGATACTTGCCCATGATCCGCGATTTTTCTCCTATACCAAACACCCTTCCTTGATAGACACATCCCAATATCATTTCTGGGCTTGCCACCTGGGGACAACCTCGGCCCATCGGGGCCCTCACGTTCTTCGTATACTCTAATATCGATGCTTGACACACTTCCCCGGCGAGGCGCGCTCGTTCCCCTATTGTCATCCCTGAGCTGTGGCATCTCGATTGGCTTTAGTCGATGGTGGAATAGCTAGACTGGGTTTGGAGACGGAGCTATGCGTGTCCCTGTCCACTCGCAATTCATTGCATTGCGCCTCGCCACATTGCGCTGTGCTAAGGTTGGGGCAGTCAGCCACAGCCACATATTGGCAGGAGATTAGTCAGATTATCACAGTAGTTCGGACAAACACAAACAGAGTATAGTATCACGTGCCAAAACCAACATCCACTCAATTTCCATGGGTGATTACGGCCACGTCATCAGGCCATCGTTCATGTAACGTACTTCTCGGTACCCCTCTCATACTGCGCTTTTGGGGAATAATTCAACACCGGGTTATCCATACGGGTTTTGACACTTTCGTGAAATAGAGGCTGAGAAGGCACTTCTCGTCCCCGTCTAAGGTGAAATCTGCAAGCCGTCAATATCGTAACAGATGTCGTGAGACACTGACCCACCCCCATTTTCCTACCCACTCGTCCTGGTCATTCTGCCACTCGCGATATGTAGGGACGAACTCGAGCGTCCACCAGAGTGGGTTTCTTTTAAATGCATTCCCCATCCCCTGTATTGCGTCGACCACATCCAGGGCTGCGTGGATGTTAACAGGTGTGGACGGCAGCTCAGGCCGTGCACCGTTGGACTGGATCGTGCTTACGCTCGTGCTCGCGATCGCTTCCCCGGCCGACAAAGCACGATCCTTGTCCAGTATCTCCCGCCCTAGCGTGAGCTCGGACTCGTCGCCACGCAGAGTGGCAGCAAAGTACAGTTCGCACGTCCTGGTCACTTGGTCGATCGTCGCAGTCGGGATGTTCCACAGCTCGAGCGCGGTTTCGTCGAAGAGGATGTCGCACCGCGCCTCGACGATCTCGCGTATCATCCAGCGCAGCGGAATGTTCGACAGCGCGTTTGCTTTCGTGTCCTTTGCCAAGCCACCCCCAACGTCTAACGCGATCGGTCATGAGCCATCTTACCCCATTATGCGGTGACGATTTGGACCGCAACGTGAAGGCACGTCTATACACATACCAGAGTGAGACCCTGCGAACCAAACCTCCCTAACGTCCGTCCTGAGACAAAGTTCCCTTTCGGGTTCGGTGTGTTCGTTCAAGGAAAAGGGAACGTATTGGGTATCTGGGCATTCCTTGCATCCATTGAAGACCATCAGGGTGCGCACTATCCCTCTCAGCCGTGACGTATTCTGCGACCATAGTGTTTCTGAAGCCGCAACTGGGCGATGATACAGGTTCGGGCAAAATTTCACACGGCACTGTCGGAATGTGTATTAAGCGCCCACGCAGGCACGAGATCGATTGGCCAGAGGGCCAATGCTGGGTAGACGTATCTTCCATGTCCCACTTACCTCGTCGAGGGATAAGGCTTGCCTGAACACCCTGATCGTGTGATTGGTTCCTACAAAGGGGAGTGTTCTACGATTAAGGATCCCGACGCTCGCAACGGTATCCCTACGACACAGGGACGACGATACTCAAAGTCGGGTGGCATCAAAGGATGGAGGATACGAACCACACGCCGAGGAACTCTATGGGCACCTCACGACAGAACGCCTTTTTGAAACGAGATGCCAGCTTGGAGCGCTTGGGGTCCCAAGACTTGTACAGCTTGTACGCGAAGGGAATTTGCTCTAGATTATCCTTCGACAGCAAGCCCACCTGGTTGTTTGAGTTAGTGCTTCCATCAACAACCAATGATCAAGGATTACCTTGTGCAGCATTCCTGCAAGGGCGCGAGCGGTGTAGGCGCCACGGGAGAATCCTGTCAACGTCCGTTGAATCGTTCTGAGATAAGGTTCCCCGATTGGGTATGATGGGACTAACCGAAGATGCAGACGCTGTCTCCTTCATGGTAGTTTTGCATGAGGAACTTGTAACCGTCCATTATGTGCGCGGAGAGGTACCACGCGAGGGCCTGGTCAAGAACTCGAGCAGAGACGCGGAAGAGCGGCGAGACTACACCAGGTTGAAAGTAAGTCCCGATGCCAGCCTATTCTATCCTCAGTTTGGCTAATACGTTGATTATGGATGAAGTACGCGCCTGGTAATAGCATATCTGCAAATCTGGAGCGTCCTTCTTCAGGATAGAATAGAGCTTGACAACATTCGTATTCTAGGGGGTCATGAATGACGTCAAGTGAATTAAATGATGTCGTAGGAAATACAGCGTGACGTACGCGCTTAGAGAATTCGTTTGAGGTGCCGTCGAAGCAGAGCACGAGGGTGCGTGGCTTACGGCGCCTCACTTCATCGCGGTCTTGTGGGGAGTGAGGTGTCCCATCCATGGTTAGGTGCCATACCTCCGAGTAAACGTCTCCTATAAATCCTCCAACTGTCGAAGGTTTCAGGGAAGCTCCATTTGAGCGCCTGCGTGTCTTTGTAAGACGGCAAGCATACCATTCCGAAGGCCTGACACGACACCAACAAAGCTGATAAGGAACCGGGCGTGGAGGATTTTACTTTGGCACATCTACTCCGCAACTTGAAAGGTGTTTGCAGATATGAGGACTAACGGGGAGTTCACCGTGCAAGCCGCTTCTCTCAAGAAGCACTGGGTTACAGAATCGTTATCTTGCACGACAAGACTATGCGAGGACGTTTTCAAGATGACAGTCTGCATGATGCCAATTTCATAGTGGTGCCTACCAGCTCCAACTGCCCCGGATTTGGGTATCACATGTGATATGGCTTGCATACATGCATGGAGCACCCAGCCGTCGATCAGCAGCCCCTCCGGTGGTAGTATCTTCGTATAGTGAACAAACATTCATGGTGTCAATGATCCGAGGTAGGGTTCTCCCGGAGATCAGACCCGCGAGATGTTTGTCTTGGCATCTGTGGGTCACCAGTTCGGCATGTGAGGCAGCTACGAAGGGTTGATCATGCTGAGACCTACGCTCCATAATTATTCGAAATACCGGGCTAAATCACGACAAGCAGATCACCATTCTGCCCACTGCCCACGGACTCTGATTCAGCGTCCAAGTAGTAGGGCATCGCTGATCGCATCTAGAACTTGAATGTCCCTTGCTTGTTTCTGTAAGTTTCATCCACACGAGCTCAAGAGTAGAGACTCGGAGGAATAATGCAGGGATGAGCTTCGGAAGAAATGAATCATTAGTGCGTCCCATGTGGAGGATTGGAACTGCGGAGAAAGCGCATGGCGTATCGGTCCACGAGGTAATACGGATAAGACGAGGTGTGTAGATCCCCTCAAGGCGAGATTTCCCAGGGGGCCAGTCGAAGGGCTGAAGCTCATGATATAAGACCGGCCGCGTTGGTGTAAGACAAGAGAAGAGAAGAGAAGAGGATAAGGCGAGGATCATAATGACGCAAAACAAAGCAGTATGACGGTCAGCTGGTGCGATGTGGGTCATAAAAGACGTGACTCACGATGGCGCATCACTCATTGATGTGGCCCGGGGGCATCTCCTTTCCTTGTTTACTTGTCTCGTCCATCCGCTTCCTATTCCAGATACTGAGGGTTATGATACCTAGCTGAGCTTAATCTCGTTATCCCTCATCCTTGATGGGGTGATAGCTGTCCGGTAAACGCTCAATCTTCTGGACCAGAGGAGACGACACGAAAAGCTCGTGTGCGTGCACGTGAGGGAGATTAGCTACGGAACGGATTTTGGGATGTAATTGGTAGCTTGGGTTGTCACTGGGTCGTGAGGAGAGGGGCTGTCGAGGAGGGCGGAGTGCAGGGATGGTTTGTGTGATTCAAGCGCGAGCGTTGACGCGTCGCGTCGATCTCGTACAGCGTACAGTGCGGCACCGTGACAGCGGAGTCCGCACTGAGGTGAGATGGGCTCATCTGTGTGCTGAAATGGCGGCCCTTGTCATGATTCGAGGCGTTCATCGGGGTATAAACAGAATCGGACCTTACTCGAAAAGGCTGGGTAGGCCGAGAGACCGCGTGAAAGGCCGATGCAGGGTGGTCGGGGCCAACAGTTGGCAACGGCCGGTACTAGTGGGTAGCCCAGGTTTAGAAAATATCTCACCAGAGGGTCCGTTGGAAAGGGGAAGGGTTGAGGAGGGCAAGGATCAACGTGTCTCCGAGACGGCTGGCGAGGACTCATGTGTAAACGGACGGATACAGTGAAGATGCAGCCTGCAGGGGGCAGCGAAAGACAGCACATGTTATTAGTGGACCTCCCGCGTCGCTCCTGTCGGCGTTAGGGATCATGGATGTGAGGTAATGTCGAACATGGCTTTACTGAGAGGAAAATAATGCATCATAAATCATGATTTTATGATGTCGGATATGAGGAGCGAGAGAGCGCTAAAAGAGCGCTAAACACCAAACACCCATTGGTTACGTCACTTGACCCCCTTTTTGCACAAAGCGGCCCGCCCGCCCGCTGCGTCCCCGCACCCCGCACTTCGCCTCCACCCGTAAGCTGAGCATAGTATCACATCACATGCTAAAACCAACATCCACCCGCCACGTCATACGGCCATCCTTTATGTAACGTACTTCTCGGTACCCCTTTCATACCGCGCTTTGGGGGAATAATTCAACACCGGGTTATCCATACGTGTTTTGACACTTTCGTGAAATAGAGGCTGAGAAGGCACTTCTCGTCCCCGGCTAAGATGAAACCTGCAAGTCGTCAATATCGTAACAGATGTCGTGAGACACTGACCCACCCCCATTTTCCCACCCACTCGTCCTGGTCATTCTGCCACTCGCGATATGTAGGGACGAACTCGAGCATCCACCAGAATGGATTTCTCCTAAATGCATTACCAATCTCCTGTACTGCGTCGACCACATCCAGGGCTGCGTGGATGTTAACGGGTGTGGACGGCGGCTCAGGCTGTGCACTGTTGGACTGGATCGTGCTTACGCTCGTGCTCGCGATCGCTTCCCCCGCCGACAAAGCACGATCCTTGTCCAGTATCTCCTGCGCTAGCGCGAGCTCGGACTCGTCGCCACGCAGAGTGGCAAAGGACGGTTCGCGCGTCCTGGTCACTTGGTCGATCGTCGCAGTCGGGATGTTCCACAGCTCGAGCGCGGTTTCGTCGAAGAGGATGTCGCACCGCGCCTTGACCTTGACGATCTCGCGCATCATCCAGCGCAGCGGAATGTTCGACAGCGCGTTTGCTTCCGTGTCCTTCGCCAAGCCACCCCCAACGTCTAACGTGATCGATCATGAGTCATCGTACTACCCCATTATGCAGTGACGATTTGGACTGCAACGTGAAGGCACGTCTATACACATACCAGAGTGAGACCCTGCAAACCAAACCTCCCTAACGTCTGTCTGGAACCCAAGTTCCCTTCCGGGATCGGCGTGGTCGTTCGAAGAAAAGGGAACGTATTGGGTATCTGGGTATTCCTTACGTCCATTGAAGGCCATCAGGGTGCGCGCTATCCCTCTCAGCCGTGACCTATTCTGCGACCACAGTGTTTCTGAAGCCGCAACCGGGCGATGATACAGGTTCGGGCAGAATTTTGCACGGCACTGTCGGAATGTGCATTATTATAAGCGCCCACGCAGGCACGAGATCGATTGGCCAGACGGCCAATGCTGGGTAAACGGGTGTTCTATGTCCCACTTACCTCGTCGAGGGATAAGGCTTGCCTGAACACCCTGATCGTGTGATTGGTTCCCACAAAGGGGAGCGTTTTACGATTGAGGATCCCGACGCTCGCAACGGTATCCCTACGACACAGGGACGACGGTCATACTCGAGGCTGGGTGACATCAAAGGACGGAGGGTACGAACCACACGCCGAGGAACTCTATGGGTACCTCACGACAGAACGCCTTTTTGAAACGAGATGCCACCTTCTTGCGCTTGGGGTTCGAAGACTTGTACAGCTTGTACGCGAAGGGAATTTGCTCTAGATTATCCTTCGACAGCAAGCCCACCTGGTTGTTTGAGCTAGAGCGTCCATCAACAACCAATGATCAAGGATTACCTTGTGCAGCATTCCTGCAAGGGCGCGAGCGGTGTAGGCGCCACGGGAGAATCCTGCCAATGTCCGTTGAATCGTTCTGAGATAAGGTTCCCCGATTGGGTATGATGGGACTAACCGAAGATGCAGACGCTGTCTCCTTCATGGTAGTTTTGCATGAGGAACTTGTAACCGTCCATTATGTGCG